>Ga0183097_10298_pt1 | contig 125831 bp, 110 predicted proteins | sample BioMet8_FD_128883 | JGI IMG/M metagenome (GOLD analysis project Ga0183097, IMG submission 128883) | Microbial communities from bioreactor (seeded with sewage sludge) at Lawrence Berkeley National Lab, California, USA - Biofuel... | ecosystem: Engineered > Bioreactor > Anaerobic > Unclassified ... | reverse complement strand
TCATGATACCGAAGGCGAAGTACAGCCAATATGTGAAAATGCTTAAGAAGAGCGGAGTTCCGGAAGGAGCTCAGTACATAAAGTATTAGGGTATGGTGCCGGGCAGCGGACGGACCGCTGCCCCGGGTACGCTTGAATTTTAGAGAAAGAGAGAATGATGAAAATGCATGTAAAAAATCGATCAGGGGCCAGAGCCATGGCCCTTGTACTGGCAATAACTTCGGTGATTGCATTTACACCGGCGATCGCGTGGACGCAGGAAGCAAAGGCGGCGGATACAGATTTGTATGTCGGAGGCGCCGCGGTAACGCATTCCGGCGCTGTGGCAAACAGCAATATTACTTCAGGCACCGTTAATTATGACGCGGATACCAGAACGCTTACGCTAAATAATGCAATAATCACAGGTTCGACTTCGGAGCCGGAGGCTGCGGAGTGTGCGGCAATCTACAGCGGAAGTCATCTCAATATTGTACTTAATGGAGCGAGCCGTGTAACTGGTGCTGATAATACTTCCACATCGTATGGTGCTGCCGGAATAAAAATTGCGAAAGGTACTGGAGATACGGGTATCCTTTCAATAAGCGGTGACGGGAGTCTGATGTCGAATGCAGGCACTGCTGCGGATACTTCCTCGGCAGAAAAAATGGGATCTGTCGGGATATATTGTGCAGGCCCGATAATAGTGTCGGACAGCGCTGTCATACAGGGCTTCGGCAATACCAACTCAGCAGTAGGCAGCTTTGGGATCAGGACATTAGCAGATATTGCAGTATCGGGTTCCGTACAGTTTTCAGGAACAGGCGGCACATCTGCAAACGCAACGGTTATAGGGATATCAGCGGCGAACGGTATTACAGCCACCGGAAATTCGCGCATAACCGCGGCAGGCGGAGATGCGAATAACGGCTATGGACTGTCGGTTGCAAGTGGAAAGACAATTAGTGCCAACGGTGATTCGCTTGTTATAAGGGGTCGAGAATCAGCATTTTACCAGTCTGGCAGCAGTTATCAGACAGCTGTTACATTGGGGGAAGGAGAAACTGCAATAACCAACACCTTATATGATAACAGCGGTACAGAAGCCACTTATACAAGTGGAACTGCAGTTGTGAGTACTGTTAAGTATTTTGAGGCAAATCCAATTACATATGGACTGTATGTGGCTGGGAAGAGTGTCAATGCAAAAAATAAAAACGACGTTCTCGGAGATGGAACGGTCAGCTATGATTCATCCAAGAATGCCTTGACGTTGAAAAATGCAAATATCACGAGCAGTGCAGGCATTAGTTATTCCGGTACAAGTGATTTCGGTGTAGTTCTTGAGGGTAATAACAGCATAGATAATGTCAGCAGCAACGGTACAGGAATATATATGGGAAATGCTGCGACTTCAATCGGCGGCACCGGCAGTCTGACAATAACTACAGCAGGAAACGGGATAACGGCAAAGAATCTTACGGTCAACAGCGGTACGGTACATACAAGCGGCTATGTCGGAATTAGTGCTATCAGCGCTCCGGGATTTGGACTGACGATGAACGGCGGTACTGTTACAGCAATCGGAACGGCGGGACCGGGAGTGAACGCATCGTCATTGACTGCAAACGGCGGAAGCCTTACTGCTTCGGGAATTATAGGTATTCAGCCGGCAGATACGATTGAAATCAGCGGCGGGACTGTATCGGCGTCCGGAGCCACAGCCCCTGGGCTGATAGCAAGATCGATAACAATCACTAAAGGCAGCCTCACAGTGTCATCTGAATCATCTGTTGGAATAAGTGAAAGCGGCATGATGACCGTGAATGGCGGGAAATTAGCTGTTACGAAGAGCGGGAATGGGGCACCGGGCATTATTGGTTTTTTGACTGTTAATGCCGGTAATGTTGATATTTCCGGTGTTGGAATAGGTGTTGCAAGTGGAACCGTGAAACTTAATGGAGGAACTACAATCATCGACAGTACAAGTCATGCGCTAATTCAAGAACCGGATATCACGGCATATAACAATCCGTATATCTATGCCGGCGACTCATCTTCAGGCAGGAAGCTGATAACAGCAGCAGATCTGACAAATCATTATTCTGATAAATATCTGAAGATCCAGCCAAATGCCGAACAGACAGTGCCGATTGCTCCAGTTATTACTACACAACCGGTGAATGGATCGTACGACATTAATGGCACGGTCACTCCTCTCTCGGTTTCAACGACTGATACAGGTGCAAAGTTCCAGTGGCAGCAGTCGACTGACGGCACCAGCTGGACGAATATCGACGGGGCGACGGATCCGAACTACAAACCGTCTGTCGATGCGAGCGGTACGACTAAATACAGATGCGTTATCACCGGCAGCAACGGGACAGCAACATATTCTGATGCTGTGAGTATTACAGTAAGTACAAAGTATGCAATCCCGGCGAAAGGCAAGGTCAAAACTGTAAAGGGGCTGAAGTACAAAGTCGTGACAGCACCGTCAGCGGCAAAGTCAACGAAGTCGTCTGGTACTGTGGGAACAGTAAATCTTGTGCAGGAAACATCGATGCACAAAACTGCAGATATACCGTCTTATATCACCATCAATACGTATAAGTTTTATGTGACGAACGTTTCAGCAAAGGCATTCAAGAATAATACGAAGCTGAAATCGCTCACCCTCGGAAAGAATGTGAAGACGGTCGGTGCGAAGGCCTGCTATAACTGCCAGAAACTGAAGAGCGTCAAATTCGCGGGGAAGAACATTACTGCGATAAGCAAGGGCGCGTTCAGGACCTGCGCGAAGAACTGCAGATTCATGATACCGAAGGCGAAGTACAGCCAATATGTGAAAATGCTTAAGAAGAGCGGAGTTCCGGAAGGAGCTCAGTACATAAAGTATTAGGGTATGGTGCCGGGCAGCGGACGGACCGCTGCCCCGGGCACATTTCGGGTTCGAGGTTATAGAAGAAAACGGACGGAATAATAAAGCGTTACTGTTTTTCGGCATGTTTTGGTATATTATAATAGTATCAAAAACATTTCTGAAACAAATATCTGTTGAAGCAGGAAAGCGGTGGAGCAATGAAGAGGGTAGTAAAGTTTATTGCATTGATGTGTCTGACGGTCGCGGTGGCCGGGGCTATGCTGATGCCGGTGACGGCCGATGCTGCGGCGAAGGCCGTGAAAGTCAAAGTGACTACAAAGCGCGTGCAGAACGAGCAGATGACAGTGCGCGGCCTGACGAAAAGCAATAAGGTCGTGTGGAAATATACGACTAAAAAATATCCGGCGGTGGAACTGAGCCGGACGAAATGCAAAGTACACGGAAGCAGAGTCTATATTTTCGAGGGAACGTCGCTGCGCGTGGTGAAGAAATCGACGGGCAGAAAAATAAGCGTTACAGAAATTCAGGTGAACGGAGGACATGTAGTCGGGTTCGACAGCAGCAAAAATGTTTATGTCACGGGATATTACGCGACAAAGCTCTATAAAATATCGCCAAAAGGCGATGTGCTCTGGATGACCGATTATCAGTCAACGGGAAAATACTGGGCGCATAAGATAACGGTTACCGATTCAGCGGTCACATTGTTATGCGAAGCCAGCGACAGTAACCCGGGCACAAGCGGAAATTACAAGGCGGTATTTTCGCCTGACACAGGTGCAGTAATATAAGATCAACGGACGATTCTGTTCAGATCTGGAGCAGCACCCGTGCTGTAAAGATATGGCGGTCATCCAGTATTTCGAGGATGCCGCTGTATTTTTCTGCCGTGATGCGCACTGATTCGATGCCCTGGCCTGCTCCTTTATGCCTCGATGAAATGAAGCGGCCTTCCTTTTTCTCTATCACGCCGCGGTAAGGATTCGACACGGAAATTGCCAGCATGCTGGATGATGTCTGAGCTGCTTTTACGGAAATGACAGCGTCCTCTATTTCTGCGCATGCGTACAGGGAGTTCTCCAGCAGATTGCCGAGGATCACGCACAGATCGGTATCGGATACGGGAATGCCGTCGGGGAGCCGGAACGAGAAATCAGTCCTGATATTACTGCCTGCGCATTTATCGGCGTAATAGGAGAGCAGCGCGTTGACAGCAGGCGAACTGACATACCGCACGATTTCGGGCGTCGCAGAATCAACATAAGAATTCAGATATTCATGCATGTGGTCATAATCTTTATTGTTCAGAAGCTCGGTGAGCACTATCAGCTGGTGATGAAAATCGTGGCGCAGGCGGCTCGTTTCCTGCATGCCGGCCAGCAGTTTCCTGTACTCCTTGCTCTGCATTTCCATGATGTAATATTCGCGTTCTATCCTGAGGTTTTCGACGGATGAATAGGCGATCGAATAGAACAGATAATAAATAATCAGTGTGAAAATGACCAGAAGAATAACAAAAATAATATAAACTTCAGTCGCTTTACCAATGCGCATGTTGGAATAATATTTCGGGATCAGAAAATAGCACATGCATGTAATAGCTCCCGGAACGATCCAGGCGGTTCGCCAGGTGTTTCTGTCACGGTAATGGTCGATCATCCAGGACATGTATTTTTTGAGCGGGCGGTACAGCGCAATGTCGGCGCATATCAGTACTGCCAGTTGTATGATGAGCGCTTCTGCTGAAAAATGCTCGAAAGTTGAAGACGGATGCATCATAAAATCGGATGTTGTAGCAATCAGCAGTGAAAAGGCACCTGCAAGACAGGCCGACAAAAAAATGAAGGCTTTATGTGCGAGCGGCAGATCTGTTGTTTTGCAGTAAAGTGTGAAAAAGAAAATCGAAACCAGAAAGAACAGCAGATCATCATTTATGCCGGGCATGAAAATATAAATCAGCGTTACACCGGTACAGACCAGGGCGAATGCAGCAGTGACCTTTATGATGAGGGTGCGCAGACTGGTTTTTATATGTCCTGAAACCGGGAAAAAGCAAAACGGAATCAACGGCAGTATCATAGCATATGATGCAAGTCTGTAATGAATAGATGAATAATCCATAGCCGCCTATAATTCCTCCAGCTTCTTGAATTGATAATCGTGGTATCTGTTTTTCAGGGCGGTGCGATCCCGTTTGCGGATGGGATAGCGCGTGCCGTTTTCTATTTCGAACCCGTCGGAAGACTCCTTTATAATGTGATCCATATTAATAATGATGCCGCGGTTGCAGTTTATAAAACTGCAGTTGGTGCTGACATTTTCTGCTATTCTGGAAAATGGTATCCTGTAGCGCATTTCCGTACCGCCGGCAAAAGTAAAAGCGGTGTAATTGGCTTCTGCAACGATGCTCTGTACTGAGGCAGCGGGTATTCTGACCTCCTGACTGCCGGCGGTAAAAGCAATGATCTGCCTGCTGTAATGCATTTTTTTGCATATATCGTTCATTAATTCTGTGAGGCGTTCCGCCGACAGCGTGTCCTTGAGAATATAGTCAAAACTGTGCAGTGCTGCGGCCTGCCATATGTGTTCCCTGCTGGTTGTAAGAAATACAACCAGACCCGGATCGCCGGCTGACCAAAGTTTGGAAGCTACTTCGATCCCGTCCCTGCCGTGCATGAATATATCAAGAAATATGACATCGAATTTCGAACGCACGGATGAATCCAGAAAAGCTTCTCCGCAATCAAAATATGAAATTGTTATATCGATTTTATTGTCTGCCGCGTAATCGGCCAGCAGCTGCCGCAGGTGTTCTGCTTCACGGCTGTTATCGTCAATTATAGCTGTTTTCATTTTCTCTGAGCCTCATTTTCAGTATGCTTATATTGTACCATACGGATGATGTATTTGTTATTTCAAGAGTTCCCGTTCGTCACAAAAAAAGGCCGTTTATCCCGCGTATCTGTTCATATGATTAAAAATGTGTAAAATATCAATGAGTAGATATTATATATATCTTTAACATTAGGGTTGGCGCCCGGTCATTTGATGGCCGGGCGCCTGGGTTTATAGGCGATTTCTGATATGCTTATTGATAATAAAATCATATAGATGTATAATATTTGTATATTGATGCTAATAACGACCACGAAAACAATTGACATATTAGGAGCTGATTCTTTTGAAAACGAATTACACCAGGGCGGAAGCATATGAACTTGCCGAATCACTGAAAGAGGATTTTAAGTTTGTCAGGATCGTCGATCCTGCAGAGAGAAGTGTATATGAACTGAAAACATGTCTGAAGACAGATGAAGTATGCCATGAAATCTGGGATAGATGTGAAAGGTGTGAAAACTGTACTTCCTGCAGAGCTATGCAGACACATAAAATGGCATTTAAGCTGGACATAAAGGACAAGCAGACATATCTCGTGATATCAAAATATATTACTATCGAGGGACGTCCCATGATCATGGAACTGATCAGCGGCGAGCCTGATGATCTGTTTATTGACAGCAGCGGAGATGATGAAGTGTCATGTCTGATCAATAAATATAACAAATTGATAATTACTGATCCGCTTACGGATACATATAACCGAAGATTCCTGGATGAACATTTTGTTACATCGCTGAGCTGCTGCGCAGATAACAGCATTCCGCTTGATATTGTGATACTTGATGTGGACGATTTCAAAAAAATAAATGACACCTATGGGCATTCGGCGGGAGATGCGGTGCTGAAAGATGTTGCGGCGTACTGGAGGCTGCATTTTGACTCGCGGGAAAAAGACCGGGAACGTCTTGTGATAAGATATGGAGGAGACGAATTTATCATTGCTGCAAGAGGTCCGAGTCTGGACGAGTTTACAGGCGAGGTCATGGATGCATACCGTGAAATGCGGAAAAACAGCATAAGCGACGGCATGCGGAAAGTGCCGTTCACGATGACATTCGGCATTGCGGGCAGCAGTGAACTGGGGGATGATTTTACCTGGGACAGGCTGTTTGAACTGGCAGACAGAAGATTATATGAGAATAAAAGTCTGATGGGACGCAGCCATTCGGAAGAATAATACCGCATATATGACGAGGCGCCTCGGAACGGGCATGGTAATTATGACCGATCATCGGCGGCAGTGCTGGTTTTGCTTGGATTTTCCTGAAAAAATCTTTTCAGGAAAGTTCGCCGGATTCGATGACAGTCAGTTTACCGCTGCGTTCGATCGCGAAAGAATCCTGGCAGAGCCGATTTTTGAAAGTCCCGAGCAGATCGAGATAACGTTCAGTCAGTTTATCGGCCTGGATTTCCGTGCAGCAGACTGTTATCAGCAGCTGTTCAAAACGACAGCCGTAAAAATGCCCGGTGCTTTCCGTATAGTAGCAGCCGGGGATGCCAAGCTCATCGAGGATCGCTTCGAGTGATGACAGAAACGGCTCCAGATCGATGTCTTCAAGGCCGCATCCGGTCCGGCATTTCTTCGGCATATGGAAAATAAGTTTTTCTGTGAATGTCTGCATTGAAAGTAACCTCTGATAATATTAAGCGGATCTCCTCAGTCGGGATCTTTTTTCGGATTCGATTTATTCTGAAGAACGCCTTCCAGCAATATAGAGAAAGCAATATCCAGCTGATTTTTGCATTCCTGTTTGCTGATATCGGGATCAAGACCGAAAATAGCAATATAATATCCGCCCATGAATGAACGTGTGATCGTACGGCAGTCATAATCCGTACGGAACAGACCTTTCTGCTGCGCGCAATCAACATAATCCACGATCAAATCGCTGATAACATCATGGGCAGCGGCATTGTAGACACTTATCATAGCAGATTCACGCGCAACATTCCGCCAGTCATAAATATCATCTATAAGGAAATGAAAACTGCTTTTTATCATGAATACAGGATCATCCTGATCAGGCAGTTTGGCCATTTCTTCTCTGACATTATTCACCGAGTTGACAGACAACTTTAAGAGAACTGATTCCTTTGAATCAAAGTAGTTGTAAAAAGTACTTTTCGATACTTCTGAGGCTTCTGCGATATCATCTATGCTCACAGAATCATAGCCGTGTTCTTCAAACAGAAGCAATGCGCTGTGAGTTATGCAGTGCTCCGTTTTTCTTTTTTTCTTTTCCCGCAAAGGAATCTTTTTATTGTCTTTAGCCATTGATGTTTCTCCATTATTTCTATCACATAGTATAGAGTATTTGTTAATCACTTTCAAGCATTTTGCAATGCAGGAGAATATTGCACTACATTACAAAAATACACTTGACATTAATTATGAACAGGATTACCATACTCAATGGGAGAATTGTCTGAATATTGCTTTAATTTCAGCTGTTGTCCGCATGTCAGGAAAGGAGAGAACAATGGATTATATTTTATCGTTTGATGTCGGGACAAGCGGCATGAAGGGGATCCTTGTTGATAAGGACGGCGAAATTGCCGGTCATGCTATGGACCGGTACGAGGTTACATATACGGCTGAAGGATTTGCTGAAGAAGATCCCCGGGACTGGTGGGATGCTGTATTGAAAATCAGCCGTGAAATCATGGCTTCGACAGACGTGCAGCCCGGAGATGTGAAAGGCATTGTGTTCGCAACGCAGGGTGCCGGAGTCATTCCTATCGGTAAAGAAAACGGAGAAGTGATCGATCCGGCAATTATCTGGATGGACGGGCGTGCTCAGGATGAAGCAAACGAGATAATGGAGATGTTCGGCGGCAAGGATGCTTTTGCAGAATTGACAGGGGTACAGCTTATGGGTAAAGATGTGCTGCCAAAAGTGCGCTGGCTTTATAAGCATAAACCGGATATGTTTGCAAAAATGGATTGTTTCCTGGATGTCGCCGGTTACCTTGTCTATATGGCAACGGGGGAAAAGGCCTACAACATCACAAGCGCTTCGGCGATTTGCTATGACCCTGAAACTAACAGCATGATGGCAGCCGCGCTGGAAGCGGCAGGAATAGAACCGGAAAGTTTTCCGCGGCTTGTTCAGTGTGAAGGCTTTGTGGGGAATCTGACACCGCAGGCAGCGGCGGATATGGGCCTGACAACTGAAGCGCGTGTATACGGCGGTACGATAGATATTGCAGTATCAACTCTCGGCTCAGGAATGTGCGCGCCGGGCGAGACACATTTTTATCTTGGTACATCGTCATGGGCGAGCATGATTGCAGATGAACCGGCATTGCTTTCACATGGGGGGTTCTGCGCCCAGTCAGCAGAACTCGGCAAACTGATGTGGCTTTACACTTCAGAAACAGCATGCGCAAATCTCGACTGGTATATTGAGCAGTTTTACAGTGAAGAAAAAGCTAAGATGACTGACCGTGAACTTTACGCATATGTTGACAGTGAAGCTGACAAGATCGCTCCGGGTTCCGACGGGCTGATTTTCGATCCCTGGACAGCCGGAGAGAGAAGTCCGGTTTCGGATGTTTATGTCAGGGGCGGTTTCCTGAATTTGAATCTTTCACATACGAAAGCACATATGCTGCGCTCCGTATATGAAGGAATAGCCTATAATCTGCGCTGGGATATGGAAGCACTGGAAAGTGACAAAGGGATCACAGTGCCGGTTGTGCGTATACTGGGCGGCGGAACAAAGAGCGATGTGTGGATGCAGATATTTGCCGATATTTTCAATCGCCCTGTCGAAGTCGTACGGGATACTCAGAACGCCGGAGCAATCGGCGCAGCGTTTCTGGCCGCAAAAGGACTGGGTATGTTCAACAGCTTTGACGATGTCAAGGAGTGGGTGCATGTAGAAAAAACTTACATGCCGGATAAGAAGAGAGCTGCTTTTTATGAAAGCCATTATAAAAAATTTCAGCAGACATATGACTGCCTGAAAGATTTCTATTTCGAATTGAATAAAAATATCGCCGGTTGAACGGGAAAGGAGCAATCATGAGTGAAATTAATAATTACAAAGTATATCCATACCGATGGGTCGTACTGATCACATATATGCTGTCTGCTTTTGCGATACAGCTGCTCTGGGCAACGTTTTTCTCTATCACTACTGAAGCAGGTCAATACTATGGATACAAAGATCCGGCCGCAGGTGTAAATGCAATAAGCCTGCTTTCGGTAATATTCATGGTCGGAATGATTGCGATATCTTTTCCTTCTCTGGCGGCATTTGAAAAGTTCGGGTTTAAAAAATCAGTAGGCTTCGGCATAGTGCTGTCGGGTGCTGCAGCGATGGCAAGAGGCCTGTTCGGTCAGTCGTATACAGCAGTACTCGTATGTACTGTATTGTTTGCGATAGCTCAGCCTTTCATTCTGAACGCAGTCGGCATGGTGGCCGGAAAATGGTTCCCGGCTAATGAACGTGCAACGGCTAACGGACTGGCCGTTCTTTCGAACTTCGCCGGTATGATCGCCGGCCTCATAGCGACGCCTCTGATGTTGGGAAATGGCATGGACATCAAACAGATCCTCATAGTTTACGGAGTGGTAACTGCCGTTATTGCGCTCCTGTTTGTGATACTGGCAAGAGAGAACCCTCCTGAAGCGCCATGCGCGATGGATGACAGTCAGAGATCGGATTTCATGGAGGGACTCAAGTCGATCTTCAAAAAACCGGATTATATTAAAGGAATGGTGATTTATCTTATTCTGCTCGGTATTTTAAACACGTTCTTCACCCTGATAGAACCTATTCTTAAACATCTCAGCGGCGATAAACTCAATGCAACACAGACCGGTGTCGTAGGAATGTTCATACTCATAATGGCCATTGTAGGAAGTTTCGTCCTTCCGCTTATATCTGATAAAGATAAACAGCAGAGAAGAAAGCGTTATCTCACATTCAGTATGGTAGTAGGCGTACTGGGACTTGGATTGTTCATATTCGTTTCATCATTCACCGGGGATGTCGTTGCGGCAGCTGTATATGGCATATTCGGACTTGGATGTTCCCCGCTGGTACTCACATATTGCGCCGAGGTGGCCTATCCGACATCAGAAGGTACTTCAGAAGGACTGCTGATGTTCGGCGGTAATGTCGCCGGAGTAATAATGCTGGGGATATTCGGGCTGCTTGGCAGCAGATACACACTGATGATGTGGATAATGGTCATTTTGCTGGCGGTCGGAACTGTTATGAGTCTGATGCTTAAAGAAGGAGATAAATAAATATGGAACAGCAGTACAGTATATCGGAATGGCCGGATGCGGATGAAATAGAAGAAAAAATGTCGCGTTTGATGAACGACAGGATTTATCACATCAGACCTGAGGCAATGAGAAGATACATGAATTATTTTGATGAGAAATGCATGATATCGAAAGCTATGACAGACGAAGCAAAAAAATATATCCCGGGAGGGGTGCAGCATAATCTTGCTTTTAATTATCCTTTTCCTCTGGCAGTCAGAAGCGCGGACGGCCCGTATCTGTTTGATGAAGACGGAAACAGATATGTGGATTATCTGCAGGCAGGAGGCCCGACGATACTCGGCAGCAATTACATTCCGGTACAGGAAAAAGCAATTGAGGTGATCCGCAGCTGCAGCCCGTGCACAGGCCTGTTTAATGAATATGAGATGAAGCTTGCGAAAACCGTCAATAAATATATGCCATGGGTGGAAATGTTCCGCAGTGTCGCAAGCGGAACGGAAGCGGATATGGTGGCCATACGCGCGGCGCGCGCATATACAGGCAATAAAAAGATCATCAAGGTCGGCAGTGCCTATCACGGCTGGAGCGACCAGCTGGTATATTCGCTTCATATCCCTGAAACCAAACGCTTTGAGGCGTGCGGGATACCGGAAGAATGTACGGCGAATACACAGGAAGTACGCAATGATGATATTGAAGATCTGCGCAGACTGCTGGAAGCGAATCGGCAGAACGGCGGCACTGCGGGGGTATTGCTGGAGCCGGTGGGGCCGGAAAGCGGTACCAGGCTTGTGCATCATGACTACAATAAAAAGGTGCGGGCGCTCTGTGATGAATATGGCGCGCTGCTGATATTCGATGAAGTAGTAACAGGCTTCCGTATCGGTATGGGAGGCGCTCAGGGTTATTTTGGAGTGCGGCCTGACATTACGGTATTTGGAAAAATCGTTGCGGGAGGATATCCTGCCGCGGGAGGCATCGGCGGCAGGAGAGAAATAATGGAATGTCTTTCTGCCGGCGTTGCATTAGGAAAACCGAGAGCATATATCGGAGGAACGTTATCTGCAAATCCGCTCAGCTGCGCAGCAGGCCACTTTGCAATAGAAGAAATCGCCGAAACCGGCGCTGTTGTAAAAGCGGGGATCAACGGAGACAAATTAAGAGAAGGCATTCAGGCTCTGGTAAATGAATATCATCTTCCGTTCGTGGTCTGGAATATTGGCTCTATCGTTCATTTTGAAGTGGCAGGCATGATGTACATATCGGCGGATAATCCGAAACTGGCAGAAGAACTCACTGAGCGCAAAGACGCTGTGGCGGAATTCGGTGCGGCGCTTACTGCAAACGGAGTGATCACACTTGCGGGAAGCCGTATATATACGAGCATGGCGGATAATGACGAGACGCTGAAAGCAACATTGAAGGCTTTTGAAGATGTCCTGTCCAATATCGAGAAATAACAATATTACTTTATTATCAAGAAAGAAAGAGGAACTGATTATGGTTAAGGATCTGGAACATGTAAATATGATGCATTCGTTTCCCGAAGTTGCATTTTCCGGCGATTATATTATCTGCACATATCAGATAATAACCGGCACAGGAGATATTGAAAAACTGGCTCTGGCAATTGCGGATGAGCAGACGACGGGAACGTGGATATCGGTTTCGCATGAAACTGAAGATAAAAAGAGACGTTTCGGGGCAAAAGTTGTTTCGATTTATGAAGTGCCTGATAAAGGCGCCGATGGTACTGCGGAGGATGAGACAACGTATATCGTTCAGATAGCATATCCGATGGATAATTTCGGTGCGAATATCCCTATGCTTCTTTCAACTGCTTTCGGCAATATAGCTTCTTCAGGCAAGGTCAAATGGCTCGACTGCGCATTGCCTGAACGGTATGTCAATCAGTTCCAGGGACCTGCGTTTGGAGTTTCGGGTCTGAGAAAGCTTCTCGGTGTTTACGACAGACCGCTGCTCAATGCGATGATAAAGCCGAATATCGGATGGACGCCGAAAGAAGGCGCGCAGTTATTCTATGAAGCGGCCCGCGGCGGTGTTGATGTGATAAAGGACGATGAGCTTCTTTCTGCGGATATGCCGTTCTGCCCAATGGCGGAAAGAGTGCCTCTGTTCATGGAAATGGAGAAAAGAGTATTTGAGGAAACGGGCGAGCACACGCTGTACGCCGTGAATATTACAGACAGCGTTGCAAAGCTGCGGGACAATGCTTTAAAGGCTATTGACCTGGGCGCCAACTGTCTGATGATAAATTATTACACAGTGGGTTTCGATGCTGCGAGAATGATAGCCGAAGATCCGGAAATAAATGTGCCGATCCTGGGACATGTGGATTTTGCGGGAGCATATACGGCGTCGACATACACAGGTGTCAGCGCGCAGCTCATGATGTGCAAACTCATACGTCTGGCAGGTGCGGACTTTGCTATATACGGAACTCCGTGGGGCAAATTCCCGGTGTCGAATAAAATATTCCAGCGCGGGTTCAGGTTCTTTACACAGGACTGGTGGAACATTAAACCATGCATGATGGCATGTTCGGGCGGAACGACGCAGTTCATTGTGGATGACTGCGTGAAGGCATTGGGGACAGACATGATAATGGCAGCCGGCGGTGCAGTTCACGGACATCCGGACGGGAGTTTTGCCGGAGCGAAATCAATGCGTCAGGCTATAGATGCTGCGGTACAGGGGATCGATCTGTTCGAATACGCGAAAACACATAAGGAACTGGCAGTAATGATCGACAGACTCGGCGGTTCGGCTGAAAAGAATTTTGATTTAATGAAATAACGGTACATCAGAACAAACCGGGTATTGCATAATAATAAAACAAGCTCGTTAATGAGCTTGTTTTATTATGCGATTCATTCTGCATACGCTTCCAGAATGTAGTTGCGGAAAGCAAGTTCCGCACCGGATATTCTCCTGTTCTTCGGATAAATAAGATATGTAATGATCTGCTGCAGCGGCTCAATAGGTATGGACACAATCCGGTCATCATTTATCGATCCTCCGAGCGATGCTGTAGCAAGATTGATCCCGACTCCGGAAGCTACCATATCGATGACGATATCTGAGTCGTCGCTGGCAAAAGAGACGTTGAATTCGAGGCCGTTTGCATCGTACATTTCTTTCATTTCATTGTAGTAATGCGTATCTTTTTCTCCTGTTATGAGCGGTATGCCGTTCAGTTCTTCAAGCCGGAATATTTCACGGCCGGCGGCCAGCGGATCGCTGCGGCTGATAAGAACATTCAGGACATCGTTCTGCAGCTCTTCATAGATGAACTCGGATCTTTTATATTCCGGTCTCAGTTTCAGGATCGCAAAGTCGAGCTTTCCGGATCTGAGCATATCGTAGGCCTGGTAATTTTCCGTAACACGGGTGCTGCCGATCACGTTTGCATTGGAGGCGAAGAATCGGCTGATGGTCCTGCCCAGCCGTGTAACTTTGTAAAATGTGAATACGCCGATACGCAGTGTTGCTTTGGCTGACATTGTGCTCTGGTCGAATGCTTCCATAAGAGCATCGACTGAATCGACTACGCTGCGGCTGTATTTGCAGAATCGCTTGCCGTCTTCAGTCAACTTGACCCCGTGTGTGTCGCGGTCAAATATTTTAATGCCGAATTCGGTTTCCAGTTCGCGGATCTGATGCGAGATCGTCGGCTGCGTGATAAACAGCGCATCAGCAGCCTTCGAAAAATTCTTATATTTCTCGACTTCCAGAACATAATAGATCTGTCTTATTTCCATGACCCCCTCCGATCGGTTATAGACGACATCTATAACAATATTATATCTAACAATTTCAGTTTCTGCAACAGACAGTATAAATTATAACCATCAAAGGTATCTGAAGAACGGATGGTGGTGGAATGACGGACTATTTTAAAGAAGCTGAAGCGATCGAAAATGAGCTCATAAGCAACAGAAGAAGGATCCATGAAAATGCCGAACTGGGTTTCGATCTTCCGAAGACGATCGAAACTGTTAAGCAGGCACTGAGGTCATACGGATATGAACCGCAGGAACTCGGCGGAGGGATCACCTGCACATGCGGCCGGAGAGGGAAAACGCTCCTTCTGAGAGCTGATATGGATGCTCTGCCGCAGAATGAGGAATCGGGACTGCCGTTTGCCTGCAGAGACGGGGCCTGCCATTCATGCGGACATGATGCACATACGGCAATGCTGCTTGGTGCGGCAAAGCTTCTCCGGGAACATGAAAGCGAACTGGGGGGTACAGTCAAATTCATGTTCCAGCCTGCGGAGGAGCTGCTGAAAGGCTCACAGAGCATGATCGATGCGGGAATACTCCGGGATCCGGATGTCGATGCGGCCATGGGACTGCATATGAATTTCGGCCCCTGCGGTCCACACGACCTTCGCGTCGGAACGATGGGATACGGAGAAAAAGAGATGATGGCATCGGCGGATGAATTCCGGATCACGGTCAAGGGAAAGCCTTCGCACGGCAGTACGCCCGAGGGCGGTGTTAATGCTGTCAGCATAGCAGCGGCAATCATTACTGCAGCACAGCAGATGATGACACTTGAATTTTCCTGCGATGATCCGACGGTGCTGGCGTTCTGCAAGCTGAATGCGGGAACTGCGGCAAACATTATCCCCGAAGATGCGGAGATCATGGGCAATATCAGGGCGTTTTCACGCGGGAACCGCGAGCATGTCAAAAAGCGCCTCGGAGAAATCACAGAATCTGTGGCGCGGACCTGGAGAGGAACGGCAGAACTGGAATTCACTGTCGGCACAGATCCGAATGTGAATGATGAAGAAATGGCCGCAGAGATGAGCTTGTATGCAGAGGATGTGATGGAGAGAGTTGTGGCGATAAAGCCGGTCAGGGGCTCTGAAGATTTTGCTAATCTCGGAAAGCATGTACCGTCATTTTTCGCGGTGATATGCGCGGGGGGACCGGAGCAGGGATATGAACATGCCATGCACGATCCGCAGATGACCTGGGATGAAAAAGCGCTGAAATACGGAACGGCGGCGTTCTGCAGATGCGCAGAAGGATGGCTTGCAAACCATCAGGAATAATAATATATTATATTGAAACTACGAAAGGCGGAATATTATGAACGGATTATATGCACTCACGATAGTAATGCTCGTGTATGCTCTCGGCGATGTCATCGCCACAAAAACAAAGGCAATCATATCCATGCTGTTTGTTGCCTCGATAGTCTTTGCAGTTGCTTTCTGGAACGGATTGCCGTCGACTATTTTTACTGATTCTGCGTTGCAGGGATTTGCATCGGTAACAGTCGGACTGCTCCTTGTACATATGGGTACAACGATCAGTATAAAGGATCTGGTTAAAGAGTGGAAGACGGTAATAATCGTTCTCTGTTCGACAATCGCGATCTGCCTGGGCGTGTACTTTATCGGCGGGCTGATCATCGACAGGCTGTACGCTCTTATCGGCGCGCCGATACTCGGCGGAGGAGTTGTGGCATTTCTCGTAATGTCGGGAGCTCTGAAGGCGGCAGGAACGAACATCGTCGTATTTGGATCGCTTGTACTCGTACTGCAGGGAGTTTTCGGCTTTCCTATTGCTTCGATACTGTGCAGAAAAGAAGCCGGCAGGCTCAGAGGCAGGATCCTCGAAGGAACGCTCGTATACAACAAGCCGCTGGAAACAAAAGAAACGAAACCGAAGTGGAGGATCATTCCTCCGATCCCGGATGATTACAACGGACCGGATCTCAGGATCGCCAGGCTTGCTCTGGTGGCCTGCTTCGCTCAGTATCTTTCCGGACTGTCGGGCGGCAAGGTGAACATGCTCATAATTTGTCTTCTGCTCGGAGTGTTCTTCAGAGAGATCGGCTTCCTGGACGAAGGCGAACTTACAAAGGCAAATGGATTTACATTCGTTATCGGGGCTGTCCTGGTCAATGTATTTGCCAGTCTCGCCAATACAACACCTGCACTTCTCCTCTCAATGATCGGACCGCTGCTCGTAGTAGTCGTCGTAGGTCTCGCCTGCTGCGCAGTTGTATCGATCCTTGTCGGGAGGATATTCGGACAGAGCTGGTATATGTCCTTCGCGCTCGGAGTCACCGCACTGTTCGGCTTCCCGGGAACATTCATAGTTCCGAACGAGGTGTCGAAATCAGTCGGACAGACCGAGGAAGAAAAACAGATCATCATGCAGAATCTCATGCCGAAGATGATCATCGCAGGAATGGTTTCCGTGTCGATAGTATCAGTAGTCTTCGCGGGAATAATGTCAGCGTGGGTATAGTGCCGAAATATCGGAATACTTTATACATGAACAGGAAAGGGCAGCCGTGGGGCTGCCTTTTCAAAATATAGAAAGGAACAGACATGGAAAGAAAATATCCTAATTTATGCAGACCGATAACACTGGGAAATGTAACATTCAGAAACCGGATGTTTGCCTCGCCTATCGGTGCGACTGATATAGACCGGGACTGCGTACCCGGCGAGAGGACGAGAGCATTTTATGAACTCAGGGCAAAAGGAGGAGCCGCCGCCGTCACGATGAGTGAACTTATCGTCCATCCGGAAACAGACGGATCACATATGTTACATCTTGACATGGAGACAGCCGGTTCACTTCCGGCTTTCACATTCTGCTCTGATGCGATCAGAAGACACGGTGCTGTCCCGAGCGTGGAATTATCCCATTCGGGGCAATATGCAGGGACATATATGGCGGACAAAAGCCGGAAGGCGGCGCTCAGTCAGTACGGCCCGGACGATACTACGAGACCGGACGGCGTAAAAGTCAGGGCGCTTTCTAAGGAGCAACTGGCTGATATCGTCAGGAGCTACGCTGACACTGCTGTCCTGGCGAAGCGCGCGGGATTTGAAATGATCATGATACACGGCGGACACACATGGCTTCTCAATCAGTTTATGTCTCCGTTTTTCAATCACAGGACTGATGATTACGGCGGAAGCTTTGAGAATCGCATGAGACTTACGCTGGAAGTACTGGCGGCAGTTCGTGAAGCAGTCGGTCCGCAGTTCCCGATAGAGTTCAGGATGAGCGGTTCGGAACTTTTCGAAGGCGGATATGATCTGAACGAAGGCGTGAAGATCGCCTGTGCTGTCGAACCATATGTCGACATGATCCACGTTTCAGCGGGGTCATATCAGTACGGTTTTTTCACAACACATCCTTCGATGTTTTCTGAGCACGGAATGAATGTTTATCTCGCGGCGGAAATCAAGAAGAATGTTTCGAAGCCGGTTGCGACTATCGGAGCTCTTAATGATCCGGAGCAGATGGAGGAGATAATCGCATCCGGGAAAGCGGATGTCGTATATATGGGCCGCGCGCTGCTGGCGGATCCGTTCCTGCCGCAGAAAGTGACTGCAGGAGAGGACGATAAAATAGTGCGCTGCCTCAGATGTTTCGCATGCATGGCGGAGCGTCCGACGACACAGACGAGGAGATGCACGGTCAATCCTCTGATCGGGCGGGAAATCGACGGGACCGAAGTAATGTGCGCTGCGGTCAGAAAAAAAGTAGTCGTTGCGGGAGGCGGAGTCGCCGGGCTTAAGGCGGCGCTTACTGCCGCACAAAGGGGTCATGAAGTAATATTGTGCGAAAAGAGCGGTGAAGCCGGGGGAATATTGAAGTGCGAGCAGGCGATAGATTTCAAAAGAGAAATGTATGAACTGGGTCTTGTCCTTGAAAGACAGGCAGCGGACGCCGGGGTGGAGATACGTCTTGACACGGAAGCTACTGAGGAATATGTCCGGAATGAAAAAGCCGATGCGCTCATCATCGCAGTGGGGTCGAATCCTATCGTACCGCCGCTTCCGGGGATGGACGGGGACAATGTGGTCATAGTTAACAATTATTACCGCGAAAAAGATAAAGTAGGGGACGCAGTCGTAGTGCTCGGAGGAGGTCTTGCCGGCTGCGAATGCGCCATACATCTGGCACAGGACGGCAAAAAAGTCAGGCTAGTGGAGATGCGCGATCTGCTCGCGCCGGACGCCAATGTCAGACATCGCCCGATACTGATGAAGATGATCGACGAGTACGTTGAGACATTTCTTGGATATCAGGGCCTGAGCGCCGGCAGCGACGGTGTGCTGTGCAGAGACCGCGACGGGAATAAAGTACTGATACCTGGGGAAACAATTATCTGTGCCGTCGGGCAAAGAGCGAACAGAGCGGGCGCTGATGCGCTGCGCGATGCCGCGCCTTTCGTAAGAGAGATAGGCGACTGTGTGAGACCGAGCAACATAACAAATGCCATATACCAGGGATACCACGCAGGGCTGGATGTATAATATTATGTTGTTTTGACAGATACCGGCCGTCGGCAATTTGCATATGTAAAAAAATAAGCCCATAATATATCATGGCAATTTTGCCGGCGGCCGGATATATTATGGGCTTAATAAGTCATTATATTCATAATGATAAGATATATGTATGCTGAAAGAATTCACAGTTGGTCATACGCTGTATATGGTATTATCAGAATAATCAAACAAATTATATTTAATATCGAAAAAACGAATGGATGATAAGCGCTATACTTATTGTATATTTTTTTATGCAGATATATAATAAGATAAAATTAATATCAGAAATTAATAACTATTACTTATATTTAATATCAGTGCTTGAGGAGGAAAATAATGCGTGTTGAAGAAGGCGTAAAAGATACAGTTGCCCGCAGCCGGATAAAACAACTGGTCGACCGCGGCAGTTTTATGGAAGTCGGGGAACATGTATGTGCCAGACTGACTAGTTTTTATCAGGCGGAAGAAGTAGACGAATCTGACGGTGTGGTGACCGGATATGCTACGATAGACGGACATCTCGTGTATATTTTCTGCCAGGACAGGGACAGTATGGGCGGCACGTTCGGTGAAATGCACGGACAGAAAATCATTAAACTGTATGAGCAGGCGATTAAAGCCAAGGCTCCGATAATCGGCATGGTCGACTGTGACGGATTCAGGATAGAGGAAGGCCTGGACGGACTCAATAAGTTCGCTGAGCTTTACAGGATCCAGTCGAAGGCGGCAATGGTCATCCCGCAGATCATGATAGTTATGGGGACCTGCGGCGGCGGCATGTCGATTTCCGCGAGTATGGCGGATTTCATAATCGTCGAAAAGGAGAACGGCAAATTGTTTGTGAATCCGCAGAGCATTATTGAAAATACGATGGGTGTCAATGAGTTCAAGAACGACTATTCTGATGTCACGCTTCCTAATAATGATATCCCGGAGGCCGTCAGGATGCTGGTCGATGTTATCCCGGGCAGCGCGGACGATGCGCAGATCCCGATAGATACGAATGACGATCTCAACAGGCCGTGTCTCGAAATGAACACAAAGATCGGAGACGGATATGCTATTGCCAGAGAGATATCCGATAATCATTTCTTTTTTGAAACGAAACGCGGATGGGGGCGGGATATGATCACAGGGTTCATTCGCATAAACGGATACCCGATAGGCGTCGTGGCAAATAATACAGTAGGCGGAGAAAAACGCGTAACAGCACATGGCTGCGAAAAAGCAGAGACGCTGATCGAGATATGCGAGAAATTTCACATGCCGATACTGACCATTACTGATACTGAGGGCTTTAACGCATCACTCGAAGATGAAAAATATCTTCCGCGTGCAGCCGCGAGAATGGTGAGTACACTTGCCTTTGCTTCTGTACCGAAAATCAATCTCATGACGGGCACCATATACGGAAGCGTTTACAGCATGATGAACAGCAAAGGGCTGGGGGCTGATTATGTGTTTATGTGGGATGATGCGAAAGCAAACATTGTCAATCCGAGGAGCGCGGTCGATTTTCTGTTCGGGACATATGACGAAGCAAAAGCCAAAGAATATGAAGAAACGCATTCGAGCGCACACGCGCTGGCAAGACACGGATATGTCGACAGAGTCATCAGAGCCGAAGAGACAAGAAAGTATCTGGCGGGAGCATTTGAGACTTTTGCAAATATGAAATTAGAGGTAAAGAGATGAACACCGGAACAATAATATCCAAAGCGCTTATGGATACGCTGCTCGGCATGGGGACGGTATTTGCAGTTCTGATATTCATAAGTCTGATAATATCGCTGTTCAGATATCTGCCTCAGCTCGAAGACAGATGGAAGGCGCTGAAGACAAAGCGGCAGCCGCCGCTGATCACTGAAAAACCGGAGGAAAAACGTGAGGAAAAGCAGCTTCCCGCAGACGTGCCGGATGCGCAGACTCTGGCAGTAATAATGGCGGTAATAAGGCAGTATGTTGAAGATAACAATACGGCGGTCGGCGAGTTTTTCGACGATACATATGTCGTGAGATCGATAAGGAGGAGATAATGGAAACATATATCGTAAGAGTAAACGGGGTACAGTATGAGGTCGAAATAGGAAAGAAAGACGGCAGCACTCAGGCAGTGCCTGCAGCCGGTATGCAGCCGGATGTTCAGACGGCACCGGCGGGTGCATCTGTGCAGGATACGGGAATAACTGATGAAGGCGGTACGGACGTCGAATGCGGAGTAGCAGGCAAAGTATGGAAGATGATCGCAAAAGCCGGTGACGAACTTAAGAAAGGCGATCCGATAATGGTGCTCGAAGCAATGAAGATGGAGATACCGATCCCCGCTCCGGTCGACGGCACGGTCAGGACAATTGTTGTAAATGAAGGCGATCCGGTCGAAGCGGGCCAGAAAGTCGCAGTGATAGGGTAGGCATCTGATATGGAATACATTTCACATACATTATCAAACGTAGTGCAGCAGTCGGCGCTGTCGAGCCTCTCTGCGGGAAACATACTCATGGTGTGCGTCGCATGCATACTTCTGTACCTCGCAATTGCAAAAGGTTACGAGCCATTACTGCTCATCCCGATTTCGTTCGGAATGCTGCTGGTTAATATTTATCCTCCTATCATGGAAGAAGGAGGGCTTTTGTACTATTTCTTCCAGCTGGACCAGTGGACTATACTTCCGTCACTTATATTCCTCGGGGTAGGAGCTCTGACCGATTTCGGCCCGCTGATAGCAAATCCCAAGAGTTTTCTTCTCGGTGCAGCGGCTCAGTTCGGAATATACGGTGCATTCATACTGGCGATGATGCTCGGCTTCAACGATATGTCAGCGGCGGCTATCGCCATTATCGGAGGGGCGGACGGCCCGACTTCGATTTACCTCTGTATGAAACTTCACCAGAATGCGCTCATGGGGCCGATAGCGGTGGCGGCATATTCTTATATGGCGCTTGTACCGATCATACAGCCGCCGATAATGAAACTCTGCACGACAGAGGAGGAAAGAAAGATCAAAATGGATCAGCTCAGGCCGATATCGAAAAAGGAGAGAATATTATTTCCGATAATCGTCACGATCGTGGTCTGCAGTATTCTCCCTTCAACGACACCTCTCGTGGGCATGCTCATGCTTGGCAATCTGTTCAGAGAAAGCGGCGTCGTAAGGCAGCTGCAGGAAACGGCATCCAATGCGCTTATGTATATTGTAGTAATACTGCTCGGTACATCCGTGGGCGCGACTACAAGTGCGAAAGCTTTTCTGAATGTGTCGACTATAAAGATAATCGTTCTCGGATTGTGCGCTTTTGCCATTGCTACAGCGGCGGGCGTGCTGTTCGGCAAACTAATGTGCAAGCTTTCCGGCGGCAAGATCAATCCGCTTATCGGATCTGCCGGTGTTTCGGCAGTGCCGATGGCTGCGCGGGTTTCACAGAAAGTCGGGGCAGAAGCCGACAGCAGCAATTTCCTGCTTATGCATGCGATGGGGCCGAACGTGGCCGGAGTCATAGGAACTGCTGTCGCGGCGGGAGTATTCATGGCGATATTCAATGTTTAATAAAAAAGAAAACCGGGGGCATAATGATGAGTGATAAAAAAATAAAAATTACGGAAACGGTGCTGAGAGACGCGCATCAGTCTTTGATGGCAACCAGGATGACTATTGACGATATGGTGCCGATACTTGATAAAATGGATGAGGTCGGATACTATTCGGTGGAGTGCTGGGGAGGGGCAACATTTGATGCCTGCCTGAGATTCCTGCATGAAGACCCGTGGGAGCGGCTGCGTATATTTAAGTCACATTTCAGAAAAACGAAACTGCAGATGCTGCTCAGAGGGCAGAATCTCCTGGGATACAGGCATTATGCGGATGATGTCGTAGAGGCATTTGTGCAGAAAGCAATAGCCAACGGCATCGATATAATAAGGATATTCGACGCATTCAATGATATGCGGAATCTGGAAACTGCGGTGAAAGCTGCGAAAAAAGAAGGCGGTGAAGTGCAGCTGGCCATGGCGTATACTCTCGGCGAACCGTATACCATGGATTACTGGATCGATCTCGCAAAGAAAATGGAAGATATGGGTGCGGATTCTATATGCATCAAGGATATGGCAGGGCTTCTCGTTCCGCCGAAAGCGACAGAACTTGCAGACGCTCTTAAAAAGGCTGTTGACATTCCGTTAGACCTTCACAGTCATTGCACGAGCGGCGTCGCGCCTGTTACATACGTAAGAGGAATAGAGGCAGGCTGCGATATCGTGGATACTGCGATTTCACCGTTTTCCGGTGGTACCAGCCAGCCTGCGACAGAAGTCATTACTGAAACATTTCGCGGCACGGAATACGATACGCAGCTGGATCTGAAACTGCTTTCAGAGATAGCGGATTATTTTAAACCAATAAAGGCTAAAGCCATTGCCGAAGGATTAATGAATCCGGCTGTTCTGGGAACCGATATCAATGCACTTATATATCAGGTGCCGGGCGGAATGCTTTCGAATATGATATCGCAGCTGAAAGAAATGAAAGCGGAGGACAGGCTGACGGAAGTGCTGGAAGAGGTGCCGCGGGTCAGAAAAGACGTGGGCTATCCGCCGCTCGTCACTCCGTCGTCACAGATCGTAGGGACTCAGGCGGTGCTGAATGTGCTGTCGGGAGAACGTTACAAGATCATGACTGAAGAAATGAGGAAGATACTTAGAGGTGAATATGGCAGAACAGTTCTCGGCTTCGATCCTGAACTGCAGAAAAAAGCCATTGGAAGCAATCAGCTGATCACAGGTAAACCGTCCGATCTGCTTGAACCGGAAATGAACAAGCTGGAAAAAGAGATGTCGGTTTACAGGCAGCAGGATGAAGATGTACTCTCATATGCAATGTTTCCTGATGTTGCCCGTGATTTTTTCAAGTATAGAGAGGCGATACAAAATCAGATAGACCCAGGTATTTATGACAACGAACACCGCGCCTATCCTGTATAATTACTGACGATTTTCACGAAAAAAACGAGGCCTGAACCGGCAAAAATATTCCGGTCCGACAGCCTCGTTTTATGTTCCCTAAAACATAAAAAGCACAAAAAATAGCATATGCAACATAAATGGCGAGCTAAAATACCGCCTCATAACAAATATAAAAATATCTTATATTAAATATTCGGCTATTTGTTGACATTGGTGGTTCACACATGTATAATCGCGTTCATATTCATAAAAATTGTGTAACAACACAAAATATTATGAAAATGCATGTGTGAGCAAACGGCCGTGCGCATATGAAGCAGAAGAGTAAAAGGTATCAAAAGATTAATGAGGAAGTGAAAGAAATGAGTTTTGAAAATCCATATCTTCAGGGACTGATGGAACGAGTTATACGCAGAAATCCTGCGGAACCCGAATTCCATCAGGCAGTGAAAGAAGTACTTACATCGCTGGATCCGGTAATGACAGTTCATCCGGAGTATATCAAAGAGGGCGTCATGGAATGTCTGGTAGAGCCTGAGCGTATCGTAAAGTTCAGAGTTCCGTGGGAAGATGACGAAGGAAACATCCATGTCAACAGAGGGTTCAGAGTCCAGTTCAGCAGTGCGATAGGACCGTACAAAGGCGGATTGAGATTCCATCCGTCGGTATATGAGGGGATCGTCAAGTTCCTCGGATTCGAGCAGATCTTTAAGAACAGCCTTACAGGGCTGCCTATCGGCGGAGGCAAAGGCGGAAGCGATTTTGATCCGAAGGGAAAATCTGATTCCGAGGTCAGGCGTTTCTGTCAGAGCTTCATGTCGGAACTGTTCAAGTATATCGGGTCAGATACGGATGTTCCGGCAGGAGACATAGGTGTAGGCGGCCGTGAGATAGGTTATCTGTTCGGGCAGTACAAGCGGCTGAGCAATGAATTCACCGGTGTTCTGACAGGAAAAGGCCTGACATTCGGCGGAAGTCTGGCGAGAACAGAAGCGACAGGTTACGGTTTATGCTATTATGCGGATAACATGCTGCGCGACAACGGGCATGATTTCGACGGCGCAACAGTGGTAATATCCGGTTCCGGCAATGTGGCGATATATGCGTGCGAAAAGGCGACTGAATACGGTGCGAAGGTCGTGGCAATGTCAGATTCTAACGGATACATTTACGACAAAAACGGCATCGACCTCGACTGCATCAAGCAGCTCAAGGAAGTTGAGCGTAAACGGATCAGCGAATATATGAACGAACATCCTGAAGCTGAATATCATGAAGGCTGCAGAGATATCTGGCAGATACCGTGTTCGATAGCGCTTCCGTGCGCAACACAGAATGAACTTGATAAAAATTCGGCACTTGCGCTGATCAAAAACGGATGCTTCGCAGTTGCTGAAGGCGCCAACATGCCTTGCACTCCTGAAGCAGTCGATGCATTACACGCAAATAATATCCTTTTCGCACCTGCCAAGGCTGCAAATGCGGGCGGTGTTGCGACATCAGCTCTCGAAATGAGCCAGAACTCCATGAGATATTCCTGGAGCTTCGAAGATGTAGACGACAAACTCAAGACGATAATGACAGATCTTTATCATAATACGACAGAAGCAGCCGCGGAATACGGCATGGCAGGCAACCTTGTCGCAGGAGCAAATATTGCAGGCTTCCTGAAGGTAGCGGATTCAATGATGTCATACGGCGTAGTATAAAGGGGAGGTTCGAGATGAATAAATATATAGAAGACCTCTCGGCACGCCTCGAAGCGCGTTACGCGCATGAACACGAATATCTGCAGGCGGCTGTCAGATGGCTGGACCGTATTGCACCGGTCATCGACAGGGATCCTTCTTACGAAAAGATGGATCTGCTGGCAAGAATGGTGGAACCGGAACATATGTATGCGTTTCTTGTGCCATGGGAGGATAAAAAGGGCGTTATGCATACGTCACATGGATACAGAGTACAGTTCAACAGCGCGATGGGACCGTACAAAGGCGGATTGCGTTTCCACCCGTCAGTGGATATGGACAGCGTGAAATTTCTCGGATTTGAGCAGACATATAAAAATGCTCTTACGGGGCTTCCTCTCGGCGGCGCGTCCGGTGGTTCGGATTTTGATCCGACAGACAAAAGCCGCAGAGAGATAATGCGTTTCTGCCAGAGCTTCATGATGCAGCTGTATCGTTATATCGGTTCCGATACGGATATCCCTTCGGGGGATCTCGGAGTAGGCGAGCGCGAAATCGGCTTCCTGTACGGAGAATATAAACGTCTGACAGGAAGATATGAAAGCAATGCGCTTACAGGCAAAGGAACTAAATCAGGCGGCAGCGAATTCAAAAAGGAAGCTGCGGGATGCGGAGCGATCTATTTCCTGCAGAGGATGCTTGCTGACAACAACGATTCAATAGAGGGAAAGACAATAGCTGTTTCGGGATTCGGAAATCTCGCCTGGGGCGTATGCCGCAAGGCGGCGCTTCTGGGAGCGAAAGTAGTAACATTGTCAGGACCGGACGGATATATTTACGATCCTGCCGGCATAGGCTCTGAAGAAAAGCTGGATTTTGTGCTTGCCATGAGAGCATCGAAGAAAGACTGCGTCGAACCTTATGCGGACCGCTTCGGAGTGGAATTTTTCCCGGGGGAGAAACCGTGGGGAGTGCCGGTCGACATCGCGATACCATGTGCTGTACAGAACGAGGTAGATGTCGAAGATGCTGTCGCGCTCGTCGGCAACAGAGTGAAGTATTATGCGGAAGCTTCGACAATGGCCACGACGACAGAAGCCTTCAGGCTGCTTGAGCTTAGTCCTGATGTGATCTGCGCCGGCGCAAAAGCCGCGGGATCGGGCGGAGTAATACTGTCCGCACTGGAAATGGTGCAGAACAGCCAGCGTCTCAGCTGGAGCCGTGCAGATGTAGATGAGAGACTGCATAAAGTCATCGACGAAATTTACGATTCGTCTGTGGCAGCGGCGGAAGAATACGGCCTGGGATACGATCTGATAGGCGGCAACAATATTGCTTCCTTCTTAAAAGTATCAGAGGCGATGATAGCTCAGGCGCTGTAACAGACCTGACAGATCATATAACATAAAAAAGCAGGAGGTAACGGACGGCCGTCAGCGGCCGGGATACCTCCTGCTTTTTGGTTCAAGTCATCTACATGTCTTCATTAAGTGTGGCTTTGATCAGCCCGTTGTTGTCAAGCTTTGCCAGCTCAGCAACCTTCGCCGCATCGAGACCGAGAGCCTCGGTCATGCGTCTGCCGTAGTCTTCGTCTGCCAGAGTGCAGTGTACGGCGTGGCGGTATTTGATATTCACAGTACACGGAGCGATGTTTCTCGCCGTGTTGTCGATGAGTATATCTTTTTGCTCAGGGCTCATAAGGCGGAAAAGTTCTCCGCCCTGTCTGAAGTTATCATCGGTAGGATCGTCTTTCGGATCGTAACGCCACATTGCTCCGTCGATTTCCAGAGGCGGCTCGGCGACTTCCGGCTGCGCGGTCCAGTATCCGTAACTGTTAGGCGTATAGGCAGGAGCGCTGCCGTAATTGCCGTCGGCTCTCATAGCGCCGTCGCGGTGATAATCACAGACCTCGCATTTTGCGCGGTTGACAGGGATCTGATTGTAATTTACGCCCAGTCTGTAGCGCTGCGCATCCCCATATGCGAACAGCCTTCCCTGCAGGAATTTATCAGGTGAAAACCCTATGCCCGGCACGACATGCGCCGGAGTGAATGCCGCCTGTTCAACTTCTTCAAAATAGTTTTCCGGATTTTTGTTCAGCTCGAGCTCGCCGACTTCGATGAGCGGAAATTCTCTGTGGCGCCAGACCTTCGTGATATCGAACGGATTCTCGTAATGATTCCTGGCCTGCTCTTCGGTCATGACCTGGATATACATGGTCCACTTCGGATAATCGCCTTTTTCGATAGCATCATAGAGATCGCGGCCGTGATACTCGCGGTCCATGCCGTTGATCCTGTCCGCTTCCTCATCACTCAGGTTTTTGATCCCCTGCTGAGTATGGAAGTGGAATTTGCACCATACGCGTTCATTGTTATCGTTATAAAGGCTGAAAGTGTGCTCCCCGAAGAAATGCATGTTGCGGAACGACGCCGGTATGCCGCGGTCAGACATTACGATCGTCGTCTGATGGAAAGTTTCAGGCAGTAATGTCCAGAAGTCCCAGTTATTCTGTGCGCTTCTTCGGCCGGTCTTCGGGTCGCGTTTGACCGCACGGTTCAGATCGGAGAAGTTGTGTACGTCGCGGATAAAGAAAGTAGGGGTGTTGTTGCCTACAAGATCCCAGTTGCCTTCTTCAGTGTAAAATTTACAGCCGACTCCGCGAATATCTCTTTCACAGTCTGCAGCGCCTCTTTCGCCGGCGACAGTTGAAAAACGAATAAAAACATCAGTCACTTTGCCGGGCTGAAGAACATTGGCTTTTGTGTACCGGGAAATATCATGCGTAACTGTGAATTTCCCGTATGCGCCCCAGCCTTTTGCATGCATTCGCCGTTCGGGAATAACTTCACGGTTGAAGTGCGCCATCTTCTCCATCAGCCAGACATCCTGCATAGCAACAGGCCCGCGGGGTCCTACAGTGATCGAGTTCTCATTGTCGGCGATCGGTGCACCAACTTCGTTGGTGAGTTTCTCATACTTATTATTGCTCATGTTTTACCTCCTTGGTGATCCGTAAGCAGGTGATCATCCTGATAAACTGAATAATAGAATCTATAATTATTCTTTCTTTTCGCGGCAGTCCCTGCAGGTTCCGTAAAAGAACAATTCACATCCTTCAATTTCGAACTGTTCTTCATTGCAGATAATGTCCTGACGAGGGATGATTTCGCTGATCCCGGTCTCGACATCAAATAATCTGCCGCATTTGATACAGCGGAAATGACAGTGATCATCAGTGCGCCTGTCTACCCGGTCCGGGCCGTCGGGAATTCTAATACGTTTGATTTTTCCGTCTTCAGAAAGAGACTTGAGTACATTGTAAATAGTTGCTCTGCTTACTGACGGATACTTTTTCCTTACTTCTTCTAATATCTCATCAGCTGTAGGATGAGAATCAAGATTTAAAACGGCGTCGCGGATAAGCTGCTTTTGTATAGTATTTCTGCCTTTTGCCATAATATTCCTTCCAACGAGTTCATAGCGTTATGCATAAATATGATAAGCTATTTATAATTAATCTTTATTTAGATTCTATCTAAATAAATGATAGCATTATGGATCTTTCTTGTCAATCTTTACAGTTACAGAAAGAAAAAATTTTTGATATTTTCAGTTTTTTTGTGCAGGGTATTGACTTTTTGTACTTAGAGGATATAATTTTGCCGTATAAAAGTTCATAATATGAATATAATATTCGTATTATGAACATATAAAAAGAAAGGTTGAAAAATGAATGTTGAACGAAGATAGCAATGAGCTGAAACGTACTGTTTCATGGACTGTCGGGCTTTCAGTGGCACTTGGTGTTCCGCTGCTGATAGTTCCTTCTATTGAATATTTTACGATATATCTTGGGGCGGCATCTGTGCTTATATGGATCATGTCGGTAATGCAGGGGTTTATTCAGAACCTTGCGTATGGTGAACTGGCGACCGATTTTCCTCAGGCTTCGGGCATACCCGGATTCTCACAGACAATAATGAGTGATACAGGTAAGAATTCATTGTCAGCACTCGGCGGATTCAGTGCCTGGGCTTACTGGTTCAGCTGGGCGCCAATGCCGGCTATTTTCACATTGTCCATTACAGATCTAATAACTGGAGTTGTTCCTGCTGAATATCAGTTTCCGAGATCTATCATGGTAATGCTCGTTGGCTGTCTTATTCTCGGGGCAATGCTGCTGTTGAACCGCCGCGGCCTTTCGAACAATGCAAAAATGGGGTATCTGATAAATTTTATATCGCTTGCGCCTATAATACTAATAGCAGTGCTGCCGTTCATTTCTGGAAAAGCGGATATTACAAACGTTACATCCGGGATGCTCAGCGGATCGCTTTTTAAAGATGCAAACCCGGTGCTTCTTGTCTTCGGTCTCTTCGGTATGGCTCAGTGGAGCGCATGCGCATGGGAGACCGCGGCGATGTACGGCCCGCAGTATATGAACCCGCAGAAGGATACGCCGCGAGCTCTTATCAGCTGCGGACTGATCTGTCTGGTTGTATTTGCTCTTGTACAGTTTTCGTGTGTGAGCACGCTCGGAACAAAAGTGATCGATATTTCCACACGGCCGGCAATGCTGATGCTTGCTGAAACGGATCTTGGCCGATATGGCGGTGCCCTGGCAGCGGCAGTAATGATAATTGCGATGCTGTCAATAATAAAGACGGGCTTTGTCGGTGCTTCACATGCTATGTATTCGATGTCAGCTGCCGGCAATCTGCCTGCGCCGCTGGGAAAACTAAATGAGTTCGGCGTGCCGCAGAATGCCATGACCGCCACAGTGATCCTGAATATATTTCTGCTGCTGCTCAACAGTTCTTCGGCAATAGTTGCGGCATCTTCGGTAGGGTACTGCTTCGCGAACGGCATATGCCTTTTTTCCTATGTGAAATATAAGAGAGCGAAGAATAAAATGGAAAAGCGCACCGGATTCTGCATGCCGAAGTACTGGTATGTGCTGGCGCTTGTATTCGCTGTACTTGATGTATTTGTATTCTCGACCGGATTATTATATCTGAACTGGCTGGATTACGGATGGGTAGATCTCGTGCTTTGCGTAGTTATTCTCGGCGCATATTTCCCGCTCAGGAATTATGCTAAGCATAAATGGAATATCAGTGAAGCGGAAGCGGAGGAGGCTGCTTAACAGGACCGCACCGGTTCTATATTGAAAATAATCAGGTAATAAAATAGCTGCGTGCACTCCGCCGGCAGCGGCGGAATGTACGCAGCTTTGCATTGCTTATTGCTGTGCATCAAGCAATGCTTTGAACTTTCTGATATATTCCGCATTGCTTCCGCAGCATCCTCCTATATATGTTGCATATTCCGCTGCCGGAAGAAGGTCTCTGACAAAAGTATCGACATCATATGTGGATACGATTGTACCGTCCGGATTCGTGATCGGAGTTCCTGCGTTCGGCTTGAATATCAGCGGCAGGTCAGTATGCTCCGAGTACTCTTTTAATATCGGCAGAGCATTGTCAGGACCGAGCGAACAGTTGATACCGATAGCATCTACTCCCATCGGTTCCAGTCCGCTGACGATGTCTGCGACAGAATTGCCCATCAGAGTCCTGCCTTTCTGCTCGAATGTCATCGAGGCAAAAACCGGCAGATCATATTGCTTGGCTATCTTGACAGCTATTTTGATCGCTTCGATATCGAAAAAAGTTTCGATGAAAAACAGATCTGCACCTGCTTCAACGCCTGTACCCATCTGCTCTTCCAGTACTTCATTGGCTTTGGCGACTGTAAGATTTCCGTAAGGCTCAAGAAGTCCCGGCAGAGATCCTATCGACAGAGCAACCTTTACATCTGTTCCTTCTGCGGCTTTTCTGGCAATTTCCACTCCGCGTTTTACAGCCTCGGGCGCGCTTTGGATTTTTTTCCGTGCAGTCAGACTGAGCGAGTTCGCTGAAAATGTATTAGTGAGGATTATCTTCGAACCGGCTTCAATGTATTTTTCGTGCAGCTCCGTTACGAGTTCGGGAGCCTCTATGTTATATCTCCATGGTTCGATGTTATCTACGCCATGTGCAGTCGCGATTTCCCAAAGACCGGTACCGATTGCGCCGTCCATTAGAACAATGTCTTTTTTCATTTGGATACCTCCCCTAATGATTAGTGTGCATAATGCATTTTACAGACATTATATTCTCTTTCTTTGATCAATGTCAATGCGGCCTGCTTCATGCAGAGTATGCTATATTTTCGCAACGGTATCGTTTGTGAACTCAAGCAGTTTCTTGTTCAGCCGGCCAATGAGATCTTCGGCATTTGTCACGCCGTCGGTATATATTGCAACTGCATAAGGAGAATCAGCGTATACTATACCGGTATCGTTCTGAGCGGTGTCATAATTTCCATATTTATGTGCGACCTTAACATCTACATATTTTTGCAAGTATTTGCCGCTGCAGGCCTTTTTCATATTTGCAAGGAGTTCTGAATAATCGCTGCTGTTTTTATACAAGTAACGAAGGACATCCATCATATAATTTACTCGTATATTGTTATTATCATAATCTGCTTTATCCGCGTCTTCATCGCTGTATTTCTGTATATCTGCAACATAATCAGACCATCCGCCGAGATAATTTATCATCATGAGCGAAGCGTTATTGTCCGAATTCACAATGCTGGATTCCATAAGAGTGCCGAGACTGATCGAATCGCCGACACTGTAGCCCATGCTCACGATCCCGTAATCATCAGCGTAACTGGAGCTGGTAAAAGTAAGTTTGGTGTTTTTGGTGATTTTACCTTTGGCGATGAGATCATACATATACATGTTGAGAGGCAGCTTATACGTGCTGGCTGCAGTCATCTGTGCAGAACCGTTCTGCGTGTACGTCACACCGGTATCGAAGTTATAGTAACTGACAGCGATGCTGTCACTGTCGACATCATTGTCTTCTTCAAAATCGAGGATGAGTTTTTTGAGTTTGGCATCAGCCTGCTTGATGTCACGGGCCTTTTCCTCTGCCTTTGTTTCCCTGGCGTGCTTTTCCATTTTATTTTGTATTGCATTTACGGTTTTTACAGTACCGAATGTCACCATGACTATTGCGGCTGTTATGATAACGGCCGTTTTGATCAGGCGATTTTTGCTGACTTTGAATGTTCTGTTGTGATCCCTGAAAGGGAATAGTGATTTCAATTTGCCTCCTTGAATGCTTCACTTTCCTCTCGGTGACAAATTATACACATTCAGACTGAAAACATTCTTAAAGAATATATGGAGTCGATCGGGCTAAGAAATATGAAAATAATATCGCGATATGCAGAACATATTCAAATATCACTTTGCTCTATTTTTTATGCAAATAGCGTGATACTGAACGCAATTGCTTTTTTTAGGACAATTCGTCGTGCTTATGATAAATTAATAAACAATGAATATTTAGAAAATTCTAACGATACAGGAGCACTGGAAACAATGAATGTTGATAACGACAGACGTATAGTTGTATTCATCGGACATTTTGGCAGCGGAAAAACAGAGTGTGCTGTTAATTATGCTTTGAAAATCAGAGAAAACTCAGACTGTAAAGTCGCCCTTGTAGATCTGGATATTGCCAATCCGTTTTTTCGCAGCCGCGAAAAAAAATCAATGATGGAAGCTCGCGGCGTCGAGAATATCAGCAATCTTTACGGCAACATGATTACTGATGAAATACCGGCTCTGGATCCGTCGATACGCAGACCGCTTGAAAATAAAAAATACAGAGCTGTAGTAGATGCCGGCGGTGATCCTTCCGGAGCTAAACTTCTCGTGCAGTTCGGCGATTTGATGCAGCAGGATGACTGCGATGTGTTTGCAGTCATCAATGCAAACCGTCCTGTCACGTCCGGAGCGGGAAATACAGTCACGCTGCTCAGGAATATAGAAATGACGAGCGGACTTGAAATAACCGGACTGGTGAATAATACGCATATGCTGCGCGAAACGCGCGTAGATGACATCATAAAGGGAAACCGGCTCGCGGTGGAAATCGGCGGGGTCATGGACCTGCCGGTGAAATATAATACATGTGAAGAACATCTTCTGGATGAACTCAGCGCGTACTGCCAGACAGAAAAGATGGAAGGGGAAATTTTCCCGATACATTTAGAGATGCGCGACAGCTGGCTCGACAGAAAGGTCTGAACAATAAGAAAGGAGAACCCTGTATTATGGCGAAAGGTATTTTGAAGTTCAATATCGACAAATGCAAAGGCTGCGGATTATGCATCCATTACTGCCCCCAAAAAATTCTGGGAATAGATGTTGAACTGGTAAACGCGCTCGGATATCATCCGGTCGGGCTGCTGAAACCCGACGAGTGCGTGGCGTGCGCAACATGCGCGATAATGTGTCCGGATGGCGTAATCAATGTTTATTCTGAAGAATAAGGGGGCTGTTAATATGTCAGAAAAGATTTTGATGAAAGGGAATGAAGCCTTTTGTGAAGCGGCAATACGCGGAGGTGTGAGATTTTACTTTGGCTATCCGATCACACCCCAGAGCGAGATACCGGAATACATGGCAGCTCATTTAGATGATGAAGGAGGCTGCTTCGTGCAGGCTGAAAGCGAACTCGGGGCTGTCAATATGGGACTTGGCGCAGCAGCGTCAGGCGGAAATGTCATGCTGTCTTCGTCGTCTCCGGGAATTGCCCTGATGCAGGAAGGATTTGCAGGACTATGCGTGTGTCATCTTCCTGCACTTGTAGTGAGTGTGGCCAGAGGAGGCCCGGGAATAGGAGATATCAGACCTTCACAGGCGGATTATCGTCAGGCTACACGCGGAGGCGGCAATGGGGATTATCATCTGATTACATTCATTCCAACTACTGTGCAGGAAGCAGTGGACCTGATTTATGAGGGAGTAACACTTGCTGATGAATACAGAAATCCGGTATGCATTCTTGTTGATGCTATGATGGGACAAATGATGGAGCCTATTATCTTGCCTGCGTATAAAAAAACTTTTATGACAGATGCTGAAATCAGATCACATAAACCGTGGGCGCTGACAGGGCAGGGCAAGCGCGCCGAAAAAAATCGTATTCATGCGATGCCGTGGTCACCGGAAGAGCTCATGGCAACAAACCTTGAACAGAAGGCATATTACGACAAGGCGGAAAAGGAACTTGTGAGATATGAAGCCACAGGACTGGATGACGCTGAGGTAGTATTTGTTGCTTACGGCACTCCTGCGCGTATTACGGGAGAAGCAATGGATATGCTGGAGGAAGAGGGGATCAGGACAGGAATGATCAGGCCGATAAGCGCGTGGCCGTATCCTTATGAGGCTTTCGAAAAAATAGGGGGTAAGACGAAAGTTGTCATTACTGTTGAACTGAGCTTCGGACAGATGATGGAAGATGTCAAGCTGGGTGTCCGGGGCCGTCTGCCGGTTTCACTGATATGCAGAACCGGCGGTGTGCTTTTCACTTCGGAAGAAATCGTCAGTGAAACAAAGGAAATACTGAAAGGAGTGACTGAATAATGAAGACAGTTTTTGAATACACGAAAAACATGGAAGAAGTCAGCACTTCGTATTGCCCGGGATGTACACACGGGATCGCACACCGACTGATCATGGAAGTGCTCGAGGAAAAGGATATTACTGACAAAACGGTGGGAATAGCACCGGTAGGATGTTCGATTGCAGCTCCGAGATTCATGAAAATAGATATGATCGAATCTTTTCATGGACGTGCGCCTGCAGTAGCGTCCGGGATGCGCCGCGTGCTGCCTGATAAATATATATTCACATATCAGGGCGATGGTGATTTGACTTCAATTGGCGGAAATGAAATACTTCATGCTGCCGAACGCGGAGAAAAGTTCAGCACGTTCTTTATCAATAATGCGATATACGGTATGACAGGAGGTCAGATGGCGCCTACTACACTGATCGGACAGAAAGCGACTACGGCACCGAGAGGACGGTATGTGGAAAAACACGGCATGCCTCTCAGAATGTGTGAGATTATTTCGCAGTGTCAGTGCGCTGTTTATGTCGAACGTGTGGCACTGGATACTCCTGTGCATGTTCGGCAGGCAAAAAAGGCAATAAGGAGGGCATTTGATGTCCAGGAAAAGCGGCTGGGATTTTCGTTTGTCGAATTGCTTTCCACTTGTCCTTCAAACTGGGGCCTGCCTCCGGTGAAAGCAGTTGAGTGGCTTGCGGATAATATGATACCGTACTATCCGCTTAAACAGTTCGCGTGTCCCGAGGAGGTGAAGTAAATGGCAGTTTCGAAAATCATTATTGTCGGCTCCGGTGGTCAGGGCGTTATGGTCATGGGTCAGATGATAGCCAAAGCAGCTATTCTGGAAGGCAAAGAAGTAACATATCTGCCGTCATACGGACCGGAAATGCGCGGAGGAACCGCCAATTGCAGCGTGATCGTATCGGATTCCGTCATCGGATGTCCCGTTATTGATAAACCAAACTGTGTTGTAGTTATGAATACAGCGTCTTTGCGAAAGTTTGAAGATAAAATTCCTGCAGGAGGTTTGTTATTCATCAATGATTCAATTGTTGCGGAAGAAACGAAAAGAGATGATATCGCAATATATAAAGTTGACGCTGCCGGGATAGCAAAAAACGAACTTGGAAATGAAAAAACCGCCAACATGGTCATGCTTGGGGCGATAATCAGAACTACCGGCATAGTTGGTGTTGAAAGCATCAATAAAGTTCTTGAGAAAACATTCACGGGTGCGAAAGCAGCCCTTGTTCCTTTGAATATAGAGGCTCTGGAGATATGGAACGCATAATGCGTTTGTAATAAACAACATTATTATTAAATGAACGGAGGTGTAATTATGAATCTTTGGAAAGATTTTGAAACATGGAAAGAAGAATGCTGCTGGGTGGATCTGACGCGCCCGTTAAGTCCGGCAACGCCTCACTGGGACGGCTTCCCGGAGATGATCATCAAAGATCTGTATGATTATGCAGAAGACGGCTTCCAGGCGAAGATCCTGGAAATATGTACTCAGTTCGGAACACATGTCGATCCTCCTTCACATTTTCATCAGGGGACCGAAACATTGGACTGCTATACACCGGAGCAGATGGTAATGCCTCTGTGTGTGATCGATATTACTGATAAAATAAAAGATAGTGTTGATTACGGTTTGACTGTTGAAGATGTAAAAGCATGGGAAGCGGAAAATGGAACTATTCCGGCTGGAGCTTTTGTTGCGCTCAGATCAGACTGGTCCAAAAGGACAACGGCTGATGAACTTGACAATAAGGATGCCGAAGGTCACAAGCATTATCCGGGCTGGGACGTAAACACAGTTAAATTCCTTGTTGAAGAAAGAAATATTGCTTCGATAGGACATGAAACAACCGATACAGATCCTGCATATACTCAGGATGAACTGGGATACGCGGCTGAAGAATATATCCTCAGTACGCACCGGTTCCAGATCGAAGTAATGTACAATCTCTCGCAGGTTCCGGCAACGGGGTCTCTCATTTTCTGCGGATTCCCAAAACTGCTGGGAATGCCGGGATCGCCGGCGAGATGTTATGCGCTTTGTCCTAAAAAATAGCACTGCTGAGTATTGGAAAAAATTACGCAGGTAAAAAGACGGTGCATCGGATATATGATTATCCGGTGCCCGTCTTTTATGGTGTTTATATTATTTTGAGTAGTAAGTATCTTTCATCGGCAGTGTCGGACGCAGTTTGTGGTCTCTGGCGTAATACGCTCCCTGCGCTGCCGGGGCGGTCGGTATCGTGGCGATTTCCCCGATACCTTTGGCGCCGTAAGCTACGTCGAGCAGTTTGTTCTTTTCGACATAGATCGCGTGGATAGACGGTATCTGGTCAGCTCTCATAAGTCCCAGAGTTCCGAATCCGGCCTGCGGCACGCAGTCCTTGAGCGGGAAATCTTCAGTAAGAGCATACCCGAGTCCCATCAGAACACCGCCTTCTATCTGGCCCTGGATCGAGATCGGATTGACGACCTTTCCGGAGTCGTGGGCTGCGTAAACTTCAGCTACTCTGCCTTCATCGTCAAGGATCACTACATGTGTGGCGTATCCGTAGGCAATATGGCTCTTCGGGTTCGGGAGATCAGCGCCGAGCTTGTCGGTCGGCTCGAAATACTCATAAAAGTATTCCTGGCCGTCAAGCTTCGACAGATCGCCGCCGGCTTTGTCCATATCCTCTTTGAGCTGTGCCGAAGCGCCGCGGACTGCTTCGCCGGTGAGAAGCGTCTGCCGTGAACCGGAAGTAGTTCCGGAATCGGGAGCTGTTTCGGTATTGCTGCCCATGTTGTGTATTTTGCTGAGCGGAAGACCTGTGAGTTCAGCGCAGTCCTGTATCAGCACTGTCGTGGACCCCTGACCTATGTCCGAGGCGGCGGCGTACAGTTCGACTATGCCGTTATGTACCTCGAGTCTGCATCTTCCTTTGTCCGGAAGACCGACTCCCACGCCGGCGTTCTTGAGAGCGCAGGCAATGCCTGCATGATCTCTGTTCGCTTCGTAGACATCTTTTACCGCTTCGAGAGTTTCTTTTAGTGCAGTTGAGCGGTCCGCGATCTGTCCGTTAGGGAGGACCTTGCCCGGTTCTATGGCATTTCTGTAGCGGATCTCCCAGGGCGATATCCCGACTTTTTCCGCGAGGATATTTATGATCGATTCAAGGGCGAATTCGCTCTGGCAGACGCCGAAGCCTCTGAATGCGCCGGCCGGCGGATTGTTCGTATAATATCCGTAGCCTCTGATGTCGGTGTTCTGATAGCAGTAAGGTCCGACCGAGTGTGTGCATGCACGTTCGAGTACCGGACCGCAGAGTGAGGCGTAGGCGCCCGTGTCGAAGTATATGTCGCAGTCGAGTCCTGTGAATATCCCGCTTTCATCACACCCGAGTGTGAATGTTCCTTCCATTGCGTGTCTCTTCGGGTGGAAGTTGATCGATTCCTGCCTGGTGAGCTTCACTTTTACCGTCCGCTGCAGCTTATTGGCTGCCAGCGCGGCAAGATGCTGTACGGATACGTCTTCCTTTCCTCCGAAGCCGCCGCCGATGAGTTTGTTTTCGACGATGATGCGTTCCGGATCCCAGCCGAACATTATGGCGATCTCTTTCCTGGTGTCGTAGGCGCCCTGGTCGGTGCTCAGAACTTTGACTCCGTCTTTATACGGGAAAGCAACTGCGCATTCGGGTTCGAGGAACGCATGCTCGGTGAAAGGCGTTTTGAAAGTTTCTGTTACCTTGTACGCCGAGTTTTTAAGTGCGGCTGCCGCGTCGCCTCTCGTGACATGGCGCGACTGGCAGAGGTTTCCGCCCGAATGAACGAGTGGAGCGCCTTCCGCCATGGCATCCTTAATGCTGCGTACGGGCTCGAGCTCTTCATAGCTTATCTTGACGAGCTTTTTCGCTTTCGCCAGCGCTGCGGCATTTTCTGCGACGACCAGGCATATGGCATCACCGACGGAGCGGGTGGATGCGCCCCGGGCGATGAAGACATCCCAGTCCTGCTGTATGTGTCCGACCTTATTGTTGGGAACATCTTCCGCGGTCAGCACATCGATAACGCCGTCGAGGGCCAGAGCTGCGGAACAGTCTATGTCCAGGATCCTGGCGCGCGGATATTTCGAGCGCACTGCTGATGCGAGCAGCATGTCCGGCATTTCGACATCATCCGGATATTCTCCGTAGCCGAGGACTTTTTCTCTTACGTCTACTCTGAATGCTCTTTTTCCTACGCCGAATTCGTCGCCTTTTTCAAGATCATAGTCTATTTCTGCGTCGCCGCGAAGGATAGTAGCCGTCAGCTGTATTCCTTCAATTATTTTTTTGTACCCGGTGCAGCGGCAGTAGTTGCCTTTAAGCGCGGTCTTGATTTCCTGCTCGTTCGGATCCGGGTTCTTGTCCAGGAGAGCTTTTCCTGCCATTACCATGCCGGGTATGCAGAACCCGCACTGGACCGAGCCTTTGGCTCCGAATGCATAAACGAATGCTTCTTTTTCAAAATCGCTGAGACCTTCTGTAGTAATGACATTTCTTCCGTCGGCTAGTTTAGTCGTGATGACGCAGGCTTTGACGGCCTTGCCGTCGACCACTACTGTGCAGGTGCCGCATGCGCCTTCGCTGCATCCGTCCTTGGCGGAGTGGATGTGAAGATCGTCTCTGAGATATCTGAGAAGCGGTTTGTCTTCTGTTGTTTTTGTAACTTTACCGTTGACGGTGATAATATATTCTCTGTCCATATTAGTTACCTCATCTGTTTTGCCGCGGTCATGATACCGTCCGCATCGATTATAACACCGCGTGGGCATACTGTTGCGCACATGCCGCAGGAGATGCATTTTTCATGGTTGATCACTGCACAGTTGTCTGTTACGGCAATCGCTCCGGAAGGGCAGGCCTTCTCGCAGATGCGGCAGGCGATGCAGCTGGAGCTGCAGATTTTTTTCGCTTCCGCTCCCTTATCGTGATTAGAACACCGCGGAGAATAGGAGTCCTCCGCCGGAACGAGGTCTATTATATTCTGCGGACAGGCTTTTACGCAGAGACCGCATCCGCGGCATTTTTCTCTGTCGACTTCCGCAACATTGAAAGTATTTATTGAGATCGCATCGAATCTGCAGACTTCCGCGCATTTCCCGTCGCCGAGACAGCCGAAGCCGCATACGGTGCAGCCGTCTCCGCCTGTGCACAGAACTACGGCTTTGTTTTTACTTTTTGTTCCCATTATGTTCACATCCTTTCGGCCTAGCGGCCGCTTTCGTGTCGGAATACATATTTACCGGAATTCCCGAGTACGATCTTTCCGCCGGAGACAGCTATTTCGCCGTTGAGAATGACTGTTTCCGCACGGCCTTTGATTTTTTTGCCTTCGTACGGATTATAGTCGACTTTCTGTGTCTGAGCCGCCGCTGATATCACTCCACGGTGGTCCTGATCCCATATCACAAGATCAGCGTCGCTGCCTTCGGCGATACAGCCTTTGCGCGGATACATGCCGAATATTCTGGCCGCGTTTTCGGAAAGGATCCTGTTCAGATGTCCCGGACCGATTTTCTGTTCGCAGGCTATCGTCTGCATGAGCGCCGGTCTTGTTTCCACTCCCGGTATGCCGTTCGGTATCAGACTGAAATCATTCAGGCCGGCTTCTTTTCCGCCTGCGGCACCGCCGTTCATATTGAAGCTGCAGTGATCGCTGCCGATAGTTTCAACCGTTCCGTCGGCGACTGCTTCTGTAATAGCTCTGATATCTCTCTGTTTTCTGGCCGGAGGGGCGAACACGTACTTCGCACTTTCGAATCCTGCCAGTCTGTAACAGCTGTCGTCAAGCACCATATACTGCGGACATGTTTCAATGAACAGTTTCTGTCCGCGCGCTCTGGCTGCGAGGCAGACTTCAAGACCTCTGCGGCTGCTCAGATGAACGACATAAGCCGGTGCGCCGGCCGCTTCAGCGATCGTCAGAAATCTGCCGACCGCTTCCGATTCGACGAAATCGGGACGCGACAGAGGATGGGCGGCAGGGGTCAGGCAGCCGCTGTCTTTTTGTTTCTGTACTAGGGCGTTCACAAGATCGCCGTTCTCACAGTGTGCAGAAACCAGTCCGCCTATTTTTTCCGCTTCGCTCATGATTTCAAAAATCTCTCTGTCCGAACATTTGAGCGCGTCATATGCCATATATACCTTGAACGATGTAATGCCGTTCTCTTTCATCAGCGTCATTTCACGCCTGGTCTCTTCGTTCCAGTCAGTGATAGCCATGTGAAAGCCGTAATTGCATGAGCTGCATCCGTTCGCCAGTTTATGCCAGCTGTCGAGAGCTTCGCTCAGTGTCATTCCCTTGTCCTGAGTGGCAAAATCAAGGATCGTCGTAGTCCCGCCGATCAGTGCTGCTCTGGTGCCGCTTGCAAAATCGTCTGCTGTATGAGCGTAGGCCGTCGCCATGCTGAGATGCGTATGCGTGTCGATGAATCCGGGGAAAACGTATTTCCCTGAGGCATTCACGACCCTGGCATCATCACAGGAAATGTTGTCCGCTATCCGGCAGATCCGGCCGTCTTTTACCAGAATGTCAGTGTCCCGGCATTCTGCGGGCATGACCACATGCCCGCTTTTAATCAGTATCGTACTCATTTGAAATCCTTTATATATCCAGAAGATAAGTATAGTCGTTTACTACGGCAGTAATGATATCGTTGATCCCCTCAGGTATCTCCGCACTGCCTATGACCGTGTCGCATACTTCGCCGTCGATGCGTATTCTGACGTTCCTGCCTCCGGTGAGAAGGAACCCGCTGTTTTCGCTGTCGCCGAAGTCCGCTTCGTTATGGAACATAGTGAACTTGTCTTTGTACGGAGCGCTCTGATAAGGACAAAACGTTTCACAGTTGCCGCATTCGTTGCACATTCTGTCGATGTGGATGATCTGGCGCATGCTGTGTCCCGGAACAGAGATCGCGATATTCGCTCTGTTCGGGCATACGTCTCTGCATGATTCACATACGGTAGAACATTCGAGGCATCTGGTACATTCTTTGGCAGGGCACTGAGGATCGCTGAGGATGCCGCGTTTAGCGACAGCTCTCATGTAATCGCCCGCGATGTGCGAGTAATTATCCAGAGCTTCCAGAGCTTCTCGTTCCACAATGCAGTCAGCGGCTTTCCTGGCGCCGGCAATGGCCTGTACGACCGTTGCCGCTCCGAGCTGAGCATCGCCTGCAATGAAGACGTTATCGCCTGCTTCGAGAGTTTCCGCCTCAACTTTTACACGGCCTCTTTCATTGAGACCGATGCCGTTGGCCGCAAACCATTCGCTGTCTGTCTTGGTCCCTACCGAAGCGATCGCCGTTGTGCATGGGAATTCTTCAAATTCTTCAGTGCCGACAGGTCTTCTCCTGCCTGATTCATCAGGCTCGCCGAGCTTCATCTTTCTGCATTTGATCCTGCCGCCCGCGAGTGCTTCAGGCGAAAGGAGCTCATAGAATTCCACGCCGTCGGCGAGCGCCAGCTGCAGTTCTTCTTCGTCAGCAGGCATTTCCATCTGAGTTCTTCTGTATACGAGACGGACTTTCTCCACACCGCTGCATCTCTTTGCACATCTGGCAGTATCCATTGCGGTGTTTCCGCCGCCGATAACGACGACATCGCTGCCGAGTTCGAGCGAATCAGGATCCGCTTTAAAGGCTGCCAGGAAGTTCAGGCAGTCGATGGCTTTTCCGCCTTCGAGCGAGTACGGACTCGGTTTCCAGGAACCGGTGCAGACTATTACATATTTGTATCCGGCCTTTTTCAGTTCGTCAACTGATGCGGCTTCTGTGCCTGTTTTTACGCTTACACCGTAAGCTTCCATCATTTTTATGTCGTTGTCGATGACATCATCGTCGATCCTGAATCCCGGGATCAGATAACGTACAGCGCCGCCGAGTTTGGCCTGGCGTTCGAACACTGTGACATCGATGCCGTTCCTCGCGAGGAAGAATGCCGCTGAAATACCGGCCGGGCCGCCGCCTATTACTGCTGCCCTGGCGTCTGTGCGCTTTGCCGCCGGCTGGATGTTTCTCAGCAATTCGTCGTAGCCGAGCTCTGCCGCGTCGAGCTTGACGTCTCTGATGCAGATAGCTTTGTCGTAGAAGTTTCTCGTGCATTTGTCCATGCAGCGGTGATTGCAGATCGTACCGGTGATGAAGGGAAGAGCGTTCTTAGCAGTAATGACGCGCAATGCTTCGTAAGGTCTGCCTTCTCCGAGCAGTTCGATGTAGTCCGGGATATCCTGTGAGATCGGGCATGCTTCGCTGCATGGAGCTTTGAAGCAGTCGACAAGAGGAACTTTTCCTTCGAATTTTCTGGAAGGGAGAGTTTTGAGCGCGCCTCTCACATTATGTTTGTTGTTCCGTGATTTTCTGGCCAGAGCTGTAACAGCTGCCGGCTTGAGCTTATATGACTCTTTGTAATTTTCTTTTACCAGTTCTCCGGCCAGCTGGTTCGCGCGGTTGTACCCGCCCGGTTTGAGCAGCGTAGTCGCGATGGTGATCGGCCAGATGCCTGTCTTGAAGATATCACAGATGTTGAACGCATCAGCGCCGCCCGAGAAGGAAATGTGGAGGTCTCCTCCGAAAGCGTCAGACAGTCTTCGTGCCAGTTCCATCGAGCACGGGAAGAGCGAACGTCCGGACATGTACATATCCTCGCCCGGCAGTATGCCGTTTGTGACTTTCTGCGGGAATGTGTTTGTGAGCTTCACGCCGAATGCCAGATCTTCTTTGGCCGCTTCAGCCTTGAGACGAGTGATCATTGGAACAGCGTCACTGAACTGCAGATCGTGTTTGAAATGGAAATCGTCGAAATCCATATAACCGTATCCCATACTGTCGAGGATCTCTCTGGCAGTTTCATATCCGAGCATTGTCGGGTTGCATTTTACGAATGTGTTGAGATGCTTCTCATTGATCAGGTAGCTGGCAATTTTTTCGATTTCCTCCGGAGGACATCCGTGGAGAGTCGAAAGTGTGATCGAGCGGCTGACGGCAGGGGAGATGCTTCTTACATAAGCCTCGTCAATATTCCTGAAAGAGGAAAGGTTTTCAAGTGCATATCCGGTGCATTCTTTCCAGACAGCCGTATCTTCAGCGTTCTTCATTCCTTCTATGTATTTGTCTATTTTTTCAGTTTTGACACCTTCGAAATCGTAGCCCACGCTCATGTTGAAGATGAAACCGTCCGGGCTGCCGAATCCGTATTCTTTGGAAATCAGTTTAATAGCAAACCATGCTTTCACGTATTCGTCGAAAGCTTCCGGCACTCTGAGCTCTGTCGACCATTCGCAGTTGTAGCACTCGTCAGGCGCCGCGATACAAGGCTTGGCTACAGGCAGATCGTCGCCGTCGATAGGCTGGACCGTTTTGAGCTCGAAAAATCTTGCGCCGGCAGTGTAGGCGGCGATAATGTTCTGCGCGAGCTGATTATGCGGGCCGGCTGCCGGCCCGAACGGTGTCTCAAGAGTCTCACCGAACAGCGTCATCGTCTGTCCCGGTTCTTTTCTGAAGATCTTGCTTACTCCGAAAATAGTGTTTTCTGTTATATATTCTTCTGCGATCCAGTTCATAAGTTTTCCAAACGGGATCGGATGCATTTTATCACTCATTTTAAATCTCCTTATATCTTGACTGCCTTAACGGCTGTTGATTCTGCTGGTGAGTTTTGCGGCGAGTTCACGTGATTTCGCCAGGATCGCCTCTTCGTCTATGCCGATAAGTTCACGGTCCTTCATGAGGATCCTGCCGTTAGCCATTGTAGTAATGATGGAACGACCGCTCATCCCGAACAAAATATGCGAATTGCAGTTGTCTCCGTTCATCGGGGTTGTCGGGATATAGTCAGATATTATTACATCGGCTGCATATCCCGGAGCAAGAACTCCGGTCTTTACGCCAAACAGCCTTTCTGTGATCTTCGCATTGCCTTCGAACAGCATCTGCGGGATTTCTGTCCAGGCTGCCGTCGGATCCTGAGTCGCATGTTTATGAAGAATGTTTGCGACTTTGTATGATTCGAGCATATCGTTCGTATAACCGTCCGTGCCGAGTCCCATCAGGATGCCTCTGGCATGCATGCCGAGCACATCAGGAGCTCCGACTGCGTTGCCCATGTTCGATTCCGGGTTGTGGACGACCATGGAATCGGTTTCCTTCAGAATGTTCTGCTCTGTTTCATTGATATGTATGCTGTGGACCGCCAGTGATTTAGGACCGAGTATGCCCATATCATTCAGTCTTTCTACTACGCGTTTGCCGTGTTTTTCGACGGAATCTTCCGCATCGAGCGCGCCTTCGGCCACGTGTACGTGATATCCGGCATAATCCGGTTTTAGCGAATTGCAGTAATCAAGCGTTGAGTCGGAAAGCGTGAACGCCGCGTGCAGGCCGAACATGCCGTGGATCATTCCCGTCTTGTCTTCATGGGCGTGTTTAATGAAGTCGACATTTTCTTTGACTGCCGCTTTCATCTTTTCTTCGCCGTCTCTGTCCGATACTTCATAGCAAAGACTTGTTCTGACACCGATCTCTCTGGCTGCTTTTTCCAGAGCGAAGAGGCTTCCTTCGATCTCGCCGTAGCTCGCGTGATGATCTACTACTGTAGTGACGCCGAGCTTTACACAGTCGATATATGTATCGAGAGCGCTGTAATAATTGTCTTCATTAGTGAGGTGTCTGTCGAGAGTCCACCAGAGACCGTCGAGGATATCCAGGAGTCCGTGCGGATCGTAGCCTATTATGTCCATGCCTCTGGCCATTGTGCTGTAGATGTGATCATGCGTATTGATCAGTCCGGGCATAATAACGCCGCCTTTCGCATCTACAAACTCAGCGTCAGGATATTTTGCTTTGATTTCATCTGCAGGTCCTACTGCCGAAATGACAGTACCGTCGACTGCGACGCAGCCGTCTTCGAAATAAGTGTTGTTCTCATCTCTGGTGATGAGTCTTCCGTTTCCTATTATAATCATTTTGGTTCTCCCATTGTTTCTTTGAATAAGGTAACATGCGGCCGTTCAAGTAATAGCCTTTCCTAACAAATTGTTTGCTAATCTCATAAATGCGAAGGGGATGAGCAAATGTCGCTGCAGAAGTTCCATAAAATGATTTTGAAATGAGAATTTCTTATTAATGTAATAATAACGTATCACCTATTTTCCCAAAAAGCAACTGTTTTTCGTCAAATTTCTGAAAATGATAAATATTTATTTATTTTTTTAAAAAACACTTGCATTCTTTCCCGAATATGCTATAGTTGAATCATAAACCAAACAAATTGTTTGGTCAAGCCACAAAAAGTTTGGCATCAAACAATACCTAATTAAGCGAAGGGGAAAACAAGATGCAGAAACAGACATTAGATTTATTGAAGAGATTGGCAAGCGGGATAGCCGGACAGTTTGGCAGCAACTGTGAAGTCCTTGTTCATGATTTAACGGCGCCGAACAAAGAAAGCACAGTTGTATACATCGAGAACGGACACGTGACGAACAGAAGACTCGGAGACGGGCCGTCGCACGTAGTCCTGGAAGCCCTCAAGAAGGATCCGAAGAAACTGCAGGATCACATCGGATACACTACGAGGACTAAGGACGGCAAGATCCTGAAATCATCCACTATATATGTAAGGGATGAGAATGACAACATTGAAGCGATACTTTCCATCAACTATGACATTACCGGACTGATGATGGCGGAGACATCGCTGCAGGCACTGACCGGAAGCGACGAAAAGGACGAGGCAGAAAACATTACTACAAATGTTGCCGATCTTCTGGACGATCTTCTGGATCAGTCAGTAAAACTGATTGGCAAGCCAGTGGCTCTTATGACTAAAGATGAAAAGGTGAGAGCGATAAACTTCCTCAACGATGCAGGTGCATTGCTGATTACAAAATCGAGCGACAAGATCGCGGAGTTCTACGGAATATCGAGATATTCGCTCTACAGTTATATCGATCAGAATAAATAGATAATCAGAAGGAGAATCATAATGTATAAAATTTTATGGGCAAGGAACGAGATGCCGAAAGCGGAGGACAAAGAACTGGCAATAATGGCACCGGAGGAAAGTGAAAGGGCCAGGACTTTTCATAAGAGTTTTCCGCAGTACAGCGAAACACCGCTGGCGGAGCTCGACGGCATGGCAAAGCATCTCGGACTGAAGAAACTGTTCGTAAAAGACGAGTCATACAGATTCGGACTCAATGCTTTCAAGGTCCTCGGCGGTTCATATGCAATAGGAAGATACATCGCGCAGAAGACAGGCAAGGATATTTCCGAGGTAACATATGATTATCTCACCTCGGACAAGCTTAAAGAAGAGTTCGGACAGACTACATTCTATACGGCGACGGACGGAAACCACGGAAGAGGCATTGCCTGGGCGGCGAACAAACTCGGACAGAAGTGCGATATCATCATGCCGGTAGGATCGAGCGAGATCAGGCTGCAGGCCATACGGGACGAAGGCGCGACAGCTTTTATCAGTGAAATGAACTATGACGACTGCGTCAGAGCACAGAACGAAAAAGCGGAAAAGAACGGCGACGGCGTCATGGTGCAGGATACGGCCTGGCCGGGATATGAAGAAATACCTTCATGGATCATGCAGGGATACGGAACAATGGCCATGGAAGCTGCCGAGCAGCTGAAGGCGGCGGGAATCGACAGACCTACGCATGTGTTCGTACAGGCGGGCGTAGGATCGCTGGCAGGCGGAGTTACAGGATTCTTCGCCAACAGATATCCTGATAATTGTCCGAAGATCGTAGTCGTCGAAGCCAAGTCGGCTGCAAATCTATACAAATCTGCGCAGGCAGAAGACGGAGTACTGCGGGCGGTAGGCGGAGACCTCAGAACTATCATGGCGGGCCTGGCCTGCGGAGAAGGAAATACTCTGGCCTGGAACATCCTCAAGGACAAGGTCAGCGTGTTCGTATCAGCTCCGGAATGGGTGACTGCCAAGGGCATGCGTATGCTCGGCGCACCGGTCAAGGGCGATCCTCAGGTAGTGTCCGGAGAATCCGGCGCGGTGCCTACGGGACTCATCTGCGAAATCATGGAGAACGACGACTATGCGGATCTGAGAGAAGAACTCGGACTGGATGAAAACTCAGTAGTCTTAAGCTTCTCCACTGAGGGAGACACTGATCCGGACAGCTATCAGAGCATTGTCTGGGACGGAAAAATCAATTCGAATTCAAAGTACTAAAAACGATTTAAGAACAGAATAAACAAATATTGAAGTATTATCAAAACACACAGGAGGATATATACATGGATTATGATGCAATAAAAAAAGCTGCAGAAGCTTATAAAGACGATATGACGAAGTTCCTGAGAGACCTCGTGGCGCTTCCGGATGAAAGCTGCGAAGAAGAGAAAGTCATTAAAAGGATCGCAGCGGAGATGAAAAAAGTCGGATTTGATAAAGTCGATATAGATCCTATGGGCAACGTGCTCGGATATATGGGAACAGGCGAAACGATGATCGGTTTCGACGCCCATATCGATACAGTAGGGATCGGCGAAATCAAAAACTGGAATTTCGATCCTTATGAAGGATATGAAAACGAATCCGAGATCGGCGGCAGAGGCACATCGGACCAGGAAGGCGGGATCGTTTCCGCGGTATACGGAGCAAAGATCATGAAGGATCTGGGACTTCTGTCCGACAAGTACACTGTGCTTGTGACAGGCACAGTACAGGAAGAGGACTGCGACGGACTCTGCTGGCAGTACATAATCAATGAAGATAAAGTCAGACCTGATTTCGTGGTTTCCACAGAACCTACAGACGGCGGCATTTACCGCGGACAGCGCGGACGTATGGAGATAAGAGTTGATGTCAGAGGCATTTCGTGTCACGGCTCCGCTCCTGAAAGAGGAGACAATGCCATATACAAGATGGCGGATATCGTCAGAGACATCCGTGCGCTCAATGAAAACGACGCCGAAGAAGGAACGGAGATCAAGGGTCTGGTCAAAATGCTCGACCCTGAATATAACAAGGACTTTGAAGAGGCAAGATTCCTTGGCCGCGGCACTGTAACTGTATCACAGATATTCTATACATCACCGAGCCGCTGCGCAGTAGCAGATTCATGTGCCGTATCTCTTGACAGACGTATGACTTTCGGAGAAACATGGGAAAGCTGCCTCGACGAGATCAGAGCTCTCCCGAGTGTACAGAAATACGGCGATGATGTAGTCGTATCGATGTATGAATATGAGAGACCTTCCTGGACAGGACTCAAGTATCCTATCGAATGCTACTTCCCGACCTGGGCTGTTCCGAAGGATCACAAGGTCACAAAGACGCTGGAAGAAGCATATAAAGGTCTCTACGGAGATCAGAGAGCAGGAAATGAAGCGACGATAGAAGAAAGAAAGAAGCGTCCGCTCACAGACAAATGGACATTCTCGACAAACGGCGTATCTATCATGGGACGCAACGGCATTCCGTGCATCGGATTCGGTCCGGGAGCAGAAGCTCAGGCGCATGCGCCGAACGAGATCACCTGGAAAGACGATCTTGTGAGATGCGCTGCCGTATACGCTGCAATACCGACAATTTACTGCAAATAATCGAAAGGAACAAAGGTGATGATAATGGCAAACCTTCAGACATATATAGACAGACTCAACAAACTCAACTTCAAGGAAATGTACAGGAACGACTTCTTCCTGACCTGGGAGAAGTCGAGAGAAGAACTCGAAGCTGTATTCACAGTGGCAGATGCTCTGAGATACATGCGTGAGAACAATATCTCGACGAAGATCTTTGAAAGCGGACTCGGTATCTCGCTGTTCAGAGACAATTCCACCAGGACGCGTTTCAGCTATGCATCTGCGTGCAATCTTCTCGGTCTTGAGGTCCAGGACCTGGACGAGGGCAAATCGCAGGTTGCCCACGGCGAGACTGTGAGAGAAACAGCCAATATGATTTCTTTCATGGCTGACACTATCGGCATCAGAGATGACATGTTCATCGGCAAAGGCAACGCTTATATGCATACAGTTGCCGACGCTGTCACAGAAGGCTTCAATGAGGGCATACTCGAGCAGAGACCGAACCTCGTGAACCTTCAGTGTGATATAGATCACCCGACACAGGCGATGGCTGACTGCCTGCACCTCATCAATTACTTCGGCGGCATCGAAAACCTGAAAGGCAAAAAAGTGGCTATGACATGGGCATATTCGCCGTCATACGGAAAGCCTCTTTCGGTCCCGCAGGGCATAGTAGGGCTGATGACACGTTTCGGAATGGATGTAACTCTCGCTCATCCGGAAGGCTATGACATCATGTCGGACGTTGAAAAGGTAGCTGAGAAAAACGCACAGGAAAGCGGCGGCTCGTTCACTAAGACCAACAGCATGGAAGAGGCCTTCAGGGATGCAGATATCGTATATCCTAAGAGCTGGGCGCCGTATGCCGCAATGGAAAAGAGAACGCAGCTTTACGGAGAAGGCGACTTCGACGGTATCGACAAACTCGAGCAGGAACTGCTCGCTCAGAATGCGCAGCATAAGGACTGGGCCTGCACAGAGGAAATGATGAAGACGACGAAGGACGGCAAGGCTGTTTATCTGCACTGCCTGCCTGCGGATATCACAGGCCTCAGCTGCGAAACAGGGGAAGTGGATGAGAGCGTATTCAACCGCTACATCACGGAACTATATAAAGAAGCAAGCTACAAACCTTATATAATCGCAGCTATGATATTCCTTTCGAAGGAAAAGGATCCTCAGGCAACACTGAAAGCGCTTGAAGAAAGAGGCACAGTACGTTTCTTCAATAAATAGACAGAGGGAGATCAGAAACTATGGGAAAGAAAATAGTAATCGCTCTCGGCGGAAATGCTCTCGGAAATAATCTTCCGGAACAGATGGAGGCAGTTAAAAACACTGCCAGAGCCATAGCCGATTTGATCGAAGAAGGCAATGAAGTCGTGATATCACATGGAAACGGACCGCAGGTAGGCATGATAAATCTGGCAATGGGTGAACTTGCAAAAGTGGATCCGCACAATCCGGTCGCACCGCTTTCAGTATGTGTTGCAATGAGCCAGGGCTACATCGGATACGATCTTCAGAACTGCCTGCGCGAAGAACTTCTTGACAGAGGGATCGCCAAACCTGTGTCCAGTATAATAACGCAGGTGAGAGTGGATGCCGGAGACGAGGCGTTCAATAATCCGACGAAACCTATCGGCAGGTTTATGACAAAAGAAGAAGCTGATGAAATGGTACAAGAGCGTCAGTATGACATAATCGAAGATGCGGGCAGGGGCTACAGAAGAGTTGTAGCTTCACCGAAGCCGGTCGAGATAATAGAGATCGAAACAGTAAAATCGCTGATGGAGGCGGGACAGGTGGTCATTGCGGCAGGCGGAGGCGGAATACCCGTTTGCGCGCAGGGAAATCATCTTAAGGGAGCCGCGGCCGTAGTCGATAAAGATTTTGCCAGCGAACTTCTCGCGGAAGGGATAGATGCCGATTATCTGATAATCCTTACAGCGGTCGAACATGTGGCCGTGGACTTCGGAAAACCGTCGCAGAAAGAACTTTCCGATATTACTGCAGCAGAAGCAAGGCAGTACGCCGCAGAAGGACAGTTTGCCCCGGGCTCCATGCTCCCAAAGGTGGAGGCGGCCGTCAGGTTCGCGGAATCTGCTCCGGGACGCACAGCGCTCATTACACTTCTGGAAAAAGCAAAAGACGGCATTCAGGGAAAGACCGGAACAACAATAAAATAAAGCTCTATCACCAGTAGGAGAGAGAAAATGGGAAAAGATAATTCGAAAGTAAACGATGTTGAAAGATCCGGTAATCTTTATCAGCTTGCCGGAAAACCTCCGCTTGGAGAGGCGCTTCCGCTCGCACTGCAGCATGTTGCCGCAATGATAGTGGGATGCGTAACGCCGGCAATCATTCTGTCGGCCACAGGCGGCCTTTCGGCGGCGGATTCCAGGATACTGATACAGGCTGCGCTTATTATTTCAGGCATCGCGACATTGCTGCAGATCACACACCCGTTCGGGAAAATAGGCTCGGGGCTCCCGATAATCATGGGAGTAAGCTTTGCTTATCTGCCGACAATGCTCGGCATCGTGCAGGAATACAATCTGAACACGATACTCGGCTCTCAGCTCATCGCAGGATGTATCGGCATAATCATCGGGATATTCATCAAGTATCTCAGAAAGTTCTTCCCGCCTGTCGTTACGGGTACAGTAATATTCACGATTGGATTGTCGCTGTTCCCTACAGCTGTCCGGTATATGGCCGGCGGCGCGGGATCCGCAAACTTCAGTTCGCCTCAGAACTGGATATGCGCGCTTTTAACAATGTTCCTCGTATTGTTCTTCAATAACTTTACCAGGGGCTTTACCAAACTTGCTTCGATATTACTTGCTATGATCATCGGATATGTGATAGCGATACCGATGGGACTCGTAGATGTAAGCTCCGTGGGAAGCGCCAGATGGTTCATGCTTCCGGCTGTCGGACATTTTGCTCTTGAATTCCACGCACCGGCAATAATATCCTTGTCAGTGATCATGGTCGTCGGATCTGTAGAAGCGCTGGGGCAGTTCTCGGCACTTTCCGTCGGAGCTCTGAACAGAGAACCGACGACAGAAGAACTCTCGCACGGACTTATTGCCAACGGCCTGTCGACACTCCTCGGCGGTTTTTTCGGAGGTCTGCCGACATCGACATTCGGACAGAACGTAGGCATCGTAATTACGAACAAAGTCGTGAACAGAGCAGTTATCGGGATAGCGGCCTGCTTCCTGCTGATAGCCGGATTCGTGCCTAAGATCTCGGCAATACTGCTTTCGATCCCGTCGAGCGTTCTCGGCGGAGCAACGATATCGGTATTCGCAACGATCACAATGACGGGAATAAGACTGTTCACTACAGACGGTCTGACGATGAGGACACAGGCAATAGTAGGAATATCCGCTGCGCTCGGCATGGGAATCACATCAGTGCAGGGAAGCCTTGCGCTTCTGCCGGCATGGATGAACAGCCTGTTCGGAAATTCAGCTGTCGTAGTAGCTACTATCATGGCAATATTACTAAATATCATACTTCCTAAAGATGCACCGGCCGCTGCAACGGCCGAAAAAGTGTCTGCGGAAGGAAAATAGAAAAAATGTTCCAGAGGAAAATGTCTCCGGGTCTTAAGACGGCCGGAGACATTTTTCTTGCTGATTACCGGCGCCGGCAAAGCTTTGCAGACCGTTATGTGAAATTGTGCTATAATAACTGTTAAGCGTAATTCGGCAAAGAATCGATGTGCAGATAATAATCGGCCAAAAATAAAGGAAAGGGGCATAAAATGGAATTCGAAAAGGTATTGCAAATGAGACGTTCGACGCGCAGATACACTTCAGAGCAGATAAGTACTGAAGCGGTCAAAGCACTGATGATCGCTGCACGAACTGCACCTCTGGCAAAAGGAGATGAAAAAACCACACATGTAACGATCGTCAGAGATCCGGAATTCATGGAACAGATCCGGGCCTGCGTCAGAAGTGTGTCCGGAAAAACCGGAAAAGAGATGGATCCGCTGTACGGCGCCGGAACACTTATCTTGTTATCGGCTGCAGATCTGTCGGATGATCATATAGAGTATGCAAACGTTGCCTGCGTTATAGAGAACATGATGCTTCAGGCGACATCGATGGAGCTGGGAAGCACATATATATGGGGATGTCTGAGAAAACTGAGGGCTGATAAAGAAATAATTGAAAGACTTTGTCTGCCTGAAGGGTATGAAATTCTCTCGGGCATGGTCGTCGGTTATCCTCAGAAGCCTCTCACCGAAAGAGAACATGACAACGGACTCAGCGTAGATGTACTGTGAAAAAAGAAGAGACCGGGCAATGCGGAAATAATTCCGGAAAGCAGCAGTCTCTTTTTTATATATGAAATATGATGTCCTATTTTTCACGGACCTCGATCCCGTCAATAATATCCGTCAGTATCGATATTGCACCGGCGGCAATGCCGGTGCAGTGTTCATACATCTCATCACTTTTGGATTCAAAGCCGCGCGACAGACGCGCGCAGTAGAGTGAGCCGAACCGTTCTTTGAAACGATCGAGATATTCAGAAACGGCTTCTGCCGAAGGTTCTCTGTCTTCACCGGGCGAAGTGCGGCCTGTAATATAGCCGAGGGCTGCGGCACCGGCAATTACTGCACCGCAGATAAGTCCGCGCTGCATGCCGCCGCCGAATCCTGTCATCATCCTGACTGCGCTTTCGGGAGCGTCAATGACATTAAAATTCCTTAATGCAGTCATGGTGGATTCAGCGCAGTTTAATTTGCCGCCGCCGAAGTACGGATGTATCTCTTTCCTTATTTCATCTTCAGATATCATGTATTTTACTTCCTTCTGATGCAGGATCATTTATTGATGCGGGTGCTGCTCTGTCATTCTTTCCGCGGCCAGGAGGACGGCATCGGCTATGCGTTCATATCCCGTGCAGCGGCAGATATTGCCTTCCATTTCCTTCTTTATCTGCTCCCTGGTAGGATGCGGATAAAGATCGAGCAGCGCCTTGGCCGAAAGCAGCATGCCCGGAGTGCAGTAACCGCACTGAACTGCTCCGGCATCGAGGAATGCCTGCTGAAGAGGGTGCAGCTGATCCCCGTCAGCCAGGCCTTCAACTGTCAGCACTTCTTTGCCGTCTGATTCCGCAGCGAGTATAAGACATGAATTCATCGGATGCCCGTCATAAATAACAGTGCACGCTCCGCATTCTCCTTCATTGCATCCTTCCTTGACACCCTTGAGATAAAGCACATCTCTCAGGAAAGTCAGAAGTGTCATATTGACAGGCACGGTTTTGATATACTGTCTGCCGTTTACAGTTATATGTATTTCTCTGTTTTTCATTGTTCATTTCCTCCGATCCTTGCCGCTGCCTGCTCGAGAACGCGTAAGGTCAGCTCTTTCAGAAGCGCCAGGCGGAATTCTTTTGAAGCACGCCAGCTTGTCCGGGGCGATCCTTCGGAGGCAGTAATATCTCCTGCCTCAGTGAAGACTTCTGTGCATGCTTCTTTCCCGGTAAGATACTCTTCGGCTTTGCGGGCTCGTATAGGAGTAGGTGCTGATGTCGTAAGCGCGATGCGTACAGTTTTGATCGTGCAGCCGTCGAGCTCGAGATAAGCGCTGACTCCGAGGAGCGCCAGATCCATAGCATTTCTGCGGGTGTATTTGATATAGGCCGAAGAAGCATTCGGCGCGGGAACAGGAACGAGTATGCGTTTCAGTATCTCATCATCTGCCAGCACCGTGTGTTTCGGACCTGTGAAAAAGTAGCAGAGCGGAATGCGCTTTTCGCCTTCCGGACCTTCAGTAACGCATACTGCGTCATGTACGAGCATAGGCCCGATGCTGTCCGCCGAAGGAACAGCGTTGCATATGTTTCCTCCGAGAGTGCCTCTGCAGCGCGTCTGCACAGCACCGACGTGCGAACAACCGTCGAACATGGCCGGGTAATATTTCCTGATGACATCCCAGGTTTCTATCTTTCTGTGAGTGGTCAGACAGCCCAGATCCAGACCGTCTTTTTCATCGAAGGATTCGCCTGATAGTTCAGGAATGTTTTTGATATCCGCCAGCGCGTCATATTTTGTTCCGCCGTGCATCGAGACATAAACATCAGTGCCTCCCGCAACTATTTTAGCGCCCTGCTTTTTCAGCTGACAGGCTTCCTGAATGGTCGCCGGCGTATATAATTCAAATTCGCAAAGCATGATTACTCCTCTCCCAATAATATTTGTTCCGGCTTGATAGGAATAGATGTAAATTCTCTTCCGCAGGCATTGCATATCGCATTCGCTATCGCTGCAGCGGTAGGAGCCAGTCCCGGCTCGCCGATGCCCTTGACTCCGTAAGGCCCTTCCGGATGAGCGTGCTCAATAAGGGAAATATTCATTTCAACAGTATCGTCCATGAATGTTGGAACTTTGTAATCTACCATATTGCCATTTTTAAGTATGCCGTTTTCATATATCATCTCTTCCATGACAGTATGCCCCCAGCCCATGATGATCGAGCCTTCGATCTGCTGCATGCATCCGAGCGGATTGACGGCTTTGCCCACATCGTGACCGGCGCCCATCTTGACGAGAGTTGATCTTCCGGTGCCCTTGTCTATCTCTACTATTGCAGCCTGTGCGCCATGCATCCACATGACGGTAGGACGTGTCGACTGCCTGGTCGGTTCATCCGGCGCATCGAAAATATCGCTGGTGCCGTAAGTTCCTGTCGCCACGACCGGAGGCTGTTCCTTCATCATTGAAGTCTTGCCGATTTCATTTATATTGACGCATTTGTCCGGATGAGACAGGCTCCTTATATTGCCGTCATCATCGTAGATTATGTCGCTTTCAGGCAGATCGAAGTATATAGACGCCAGCGTGATCAGCTGTTTCTTGAGCTTTTCGGCTGCGTCGAGGACCGCGTTTCCGCCGTGGAATGTCGAACGCGATGAAGTCGTTGTTTTGTCATAAGGCGTGAACTGCGTATCGACAGGTGAAACGTCGATCTTTTCCCAGTCGAGCGCCAGGGCCTGCGACGCGATCTGAGGCAGTACTGTGGTGACACCCTGACCCATTTCTCTGCTCGCGGAGAGGATCGTCAGAGATCCGTTTTCGTTGAGCCGGAGAAGCACGGATGTAGTGGAAGGCGTTCCGGTCAGCTTATTGAAGCAGGCGATGCCTTTTCCGTAGAGTTTGCCGTCCTTTTCCCATCTGAGAGGGAGGTCTTTCCAGCCGATGTTGTCGGCCGCTGCCTCCAGGCACTCTTTGACGGCAATAGTATTGATATGCTGTCCGCTGATCGTCTCATCGCCTTCGCAGAGAATATTTTTGAGGCGCAGTTCCAGCGGATCCATGTCCAGCATGACTGCCAGCTTATCCATGTTGTGTTCGTGCGCTGTGGCGACTTCGGTGACGCCGAATCCGCGGTACGCAGTACCGAGCGTTCTGTTGGTCATAACTGCAAAACCGTCAACACGCGCATTAGGCAGTTTATACGGTCCGTTCGCAGCGAAACCCGCATTGTAGTTTACACGCGGCGTCGTGGTCACATAGGCTCCGGCATCCCAATATACGGTCACGCTCTGAGCAACAAGTGTGCCGTCTTTTTTCGCGCCTGTCTTTATATGGAACTTAACAGGGGAGCGGCAGATGCTGCATTTGAATTCTTCATGTCTGTCGAAGACAAGCTTTACAGGTCTGTTGTGCGCTTTCATTGCGAGTGCAACGACGAGCGGAGTACATTTCGGTTCGTATTTCGCGCCGAATGCTCCGCCGATGTGTGTGCAGGTGATGCGTACATCCTGCATATCGAGGCCGAATACCTTTGCAAGATGACCTCGGAGCGAGAACGGAGACTGTACCGGAGCCCACAGATGAAGCTCCCGGGAAATATCGTCGAACCTGGCGATCGCGACATGGGTTTCAATGGTTGCATGCTGAAGCATCGAACAGTAGAAATCAGATTCCGCGATGACATCTGCTTCAGCGAAGCCTTTTTCGACATCTCCGTGGCGGAGTGTGAAAACATCGCCTATGTTCGTGCCTTTCTGCGGGTGGCAGGCGCCGAGTATTTCATAGTCGTCCCAGTTTTCATGTACCAGAATGTCGCCTTTCAGCGATTCTTCTATGGTATTGACTACAGGCAGCTCCTCATATTCCACTTTAACAAGATCAGCAGCTTTACGTGCTGTCAGAGGATCGTCCGCGGCTATCGCGGCTACCGGTTCTCCTTCATATCTGACTTTTTCATATGCGATCACAGGCTGGTCTGAAATAAACTGACCGTACAGCATATGAGTATTCTTCCCCGTGAGCACGATCTCTACGCCCGGTATTTTCTCGGCTTCCGAAGTATCCACAGAGAGGATTTTCGCATGTGCATACGGGCTTCTCGCTATTGCTGCGTAAAGCTGATCGGGAAAGTCCAGATCAGCTCCGTAGACGGCGCGTCCCGTAACTTTTTCAACGCCGTCTTTTCTGACAAATGATGTTCCTACAGATTTATTCGCCATCTTTATTTTCGCCCTCCTTAGGGATCAGGTGTTTAATCAGTTCTTCTGAAAAACTTCTTATGTGTATAAACATATACGCGCCGGCAGTATGATCGGCATGTCTTCTGATGCAGTCGTATATCATGCGGTGCGCATCTATCAGTTCGCTGAGAGAGCGTTCTGTAACGAGAGTGGATGTGTATGTCCATTCGGACATTCTAAGAGACATCCAGACACGTTTCAGAGCAGGGGATGCCGCTGCATCCATGATGGTCTCATGGAATTCCTTGTCGAGTTCGACAAAATCCTCGCAGTCATCGCAGCGATCCATCTGACGCATCAGCTTGCTGAGCTTTTCGAATTGTTCATCCGTGATCCTCTCCGCAGCTCTGGTAGCCGCATATTCTTCAATAAATGCACGGGTATCATAAATATCTATGATATCCTCTGCAGACAGTTTCGTGACGAATGTGCCGGAGTACGGACGCTCCTCAAGCAGGCCCATGACTGACAGCTCCAATATTGCTTCTCTTACAGGCGCCTGCGAAACATTCAGTTCCTTGGCGAGTCTGGTTTCGACTATCCTGTCGCCGGGTTTGTAGACACCTGTACTGATCAGACGCTGGATATAATGTTCAATGTCTGAACGCATTGTATTTTTGTTCATTGAAATGTTTATTTCACCGGGATCTTTTGCTGCCATAATTTTCCTCCATCTCTCTCAAAATATGATCATCGTATACTTTCTATTCTATTCTTTCTCTCGACCAGGTAGCTTTCGAAGCGTTCCTGCGTTAGATTAACCACCAGGTCGGAAGGGAAACCGACAGAATCCATAAGTTCCAGTATTGGCTGTGCATTTCCGACCATAGTGCTGAAATGAGCATCAGTGCCGACGCATACACGCTGTCCGTGCTTCTTACATAATAATATGTAGTCTTTCATGCGGGAATGATCGTATATCCCGGACGCCACTCTGTTATTGTTGAGTTCGAGCAGTTTGCCGAGCTTTTTAGCTTCGAGCACGAGCGCTTCCAGATCGCAGGGTACTTTCGGGTCGTCGGCATGTCCGATGATATCGATATAAGGTATACTGAGTACTTTTTTGAATGCTGCGGTATTTTCCTCTTTATTGCCTATTATTATACCGTTTCCGCCGAGCGGATGATAGCTGGCGATACCGAATTCCACCAGTTTCAGAAATTCTTCCGGAATATCGAGGCGCCCCGACGGATCGAGGATATTGGCTTCTATCCCTTTATATATTCTTATGCCGCAGACCGTATCCGGCAGCATCCTCTGACTGTGAGGTATATAATCCGGTGCTCCGCCGAACAGCTGAGGACCGTGCTCTGTCAGACATATTCCTTTCATACCCCTGGCGGCGGCGGCTGAAGCATTTTCTGTAAGAGTACTCCAGGCGTGCCCGGAAATAACTGTATGAGTATGAGTATCAACCTCTAAAGTCATCGATTTCAAGTTCATTCAAGATCATCTGCCTTTCACATAAAAACGATTAATAATCGATTAAACTCATTATAAGCACAACTTTGAGGATAGTCAAGAAAAATAAAGAATCCGTAAAAACCAACAAAAACAGATTGACAAAGCTGAAAGACTGAATATAATGAAATTGAAAACAATCGATTATCAATTATTTCTTTATTTTTTTCCAATCCATTGTTTATCTGGTGTTCACGCATTGAAACGGCCATGTACGTGAGCTGCAGGCACCGGCGTTGATTCCAAGGAGGTATCATCAATGAAAGGCAGCAAGTTTTTCCTTTATGCCGTACTGATGGCAGTACTGGCAGGAGTGGTAACACTCGCAACATGGCAGATGAACGGTTTCCTAGTTCAGTCAAGCACGCCGCTGACGTATATAACATTTGTCGGCTGGGCAGCATATTTTCTGATCGGTGCTGATGTAAAATCGGCGGTCCTGGCAGCGGGATCCGCAGTGGCCGGTATCGTCGCCGCCATATTTATGTTTGTGCTGGCAATAGCGTTCGGATTTGCACCATGGTGGGCAGTTCCGGTCGGAGTAATAATCGTAGTTCCGTTCATGATCTACTGCGAGAAGGTAAAGCCGATAAGCAACACGTCGATAATATTCATGTCGACAGGGCTGTACTTCTCACTTGCCGCCGCCGGAGCGCTGCCGGCATTCACACCGGCAACATATGCAATGGCAGGAATAGCAGAATTAGTTTATATGATAATCGGTTTCATAGCGGGCTGGCTCTCAATCAAGATCGTCGGCTTATGCAGCACTCCTTCAGAAGGAGCTAAGACAGAATAAGACAGCAGATAATCGATTAATTAGCTGTTTTAGAAGTCCGGTATCAACACCGGCAAATAATGCAGCGCGTTTGCTGCTGCGGGACACATGGGTTTGGCGCCGTGGGCGCGCTGCAAAGTCCCAATATATGAAGCATGAAATAGTCAAAACGAACTATTCAAAAATAAACACTTTTTTCACATTACATAAGAATGGAGGAATCTATTATGAGTGAAAATAACGTACTGGCCACTTATTTCGGCGAAGGCAATGAGGTCACATGGAAGGACGATGAGGAAAAGGGACTGTTCTGGTTCTATGATGATCTTCACTGTCCTAATCCTATTTCACCGCTTTACTTCGATATAGGCGGATGGTGGGGACAGAGCTGTGAATACATGTACCGCCGTTTCGGCGCTCCTATCGGAAGCGAATGGATCGCCAAGAAAATCGGAGGATATGTATACAGTGCAGTAGTTCCGCCGAAGACAGATGCGGATAAAGTAGGAGCTTTATTTGAGTACTACACGCAGGTAATGCCTATATATGCGGATACATTCCTCGACAGATGGAATAAGGAATATGTACCTGAGCTCGAAGCGGCAGGTAAAAAAATCGTAGGATTCGATTTCAGCAATGCGACAATACCTGAGTGCCTGATTCATATGGAAGACTGCATCGACCTTCAGGACAGAGCTTTCAGGATCCACTGGATCATCAACCTGGCTCAGTTCCAGGCCAGCTCGGCGTTCGCTGCCATGGCAGGAGAACTCGGAGCAGATGCTGAGCTCATCGGCAAGATCACAGTATCAAAGGACGACAGAAACTGGGATTCTCTGAAAGCACTCTGGGAGATCAAAGAATTTGTTCTGCAGACACCTTCACTCAAAGAAGTATTCGTCGGCGACGATGCAAAAGCCGTTATGGACAAGCTGCCGAATGTTGAAAAGGGACCTGAACTGATCGCGAAGGTCGACAGATTCAAAGGCGAATACGGATATAAATCAAATTACACACATGAATATATCTACACGACATGGTTCGAGGATCCTACACCTATCTACAATGCGATCCTTACATATGTGGGAAGCGATTATGATTTCTATGCCGACTACAACAAATGCATGGAAGACCAGGCTGCGGCTATCGAACAGCTTTACGGAATGGTCAAAGATCCTTCCAAGCTCGACGAGCTCAAGACAGCTCTTGAACTGTGCGTAAAGATGGCGCCTATCACACCGAACCATCATTTCTATATCGACCAGGGCATATATGCAAGAATGCGTCTGATGTTCAGAAGCATCGGCGAAAAGTATGCTGAGGCAGGAATACTCGATGATCCTGAAGACATATTCATGCTCGAATATGAAGAGATCAGATGTGCCGGAGCTTCCAAAGACTATGCGGTCAAGGAACTCGTAAAGCAGAGAAGAGCAGACATGGAAGCGGCTGCGAAGACGCATCCGAGACTGTGGTACGGAACAGCTACACAGTGGCAGGTATATGAAGAGCCTTATAAGACACTCTGGGGTTATCCGCAGGTGTTCGAAGCAGCTCAGGCTGAAGAAAAAGAAGCGGCTGCCGGCAATGCCGCCAGCGCGACAGTCATCAAGGGCATCCCTGGATCGCCTGGAGTAATAGAAGGAACGGCAAGATTCGTTACAGATCCGGCTGAATTCGACTACATCCAGAGCGGGGAGATCCTTATCTGCAAGATGACAAACCCGGCATGGGTAGTAACATTCTCGAATATTTCAGCACTCGTTACAGATACAGGCGGCGCTCTTTCGCATCCTGCAGTAGTAGCAAGAGAATTCGGCATCCCGTGCGTAGTAGGAACAAGAAAAGCAACACAGCTTATCAAAACAGGCGACAAGATCAGAGTAGACGGCAACAAGGGTGTCGTGGAAATTATCGGCTAGCAGAATAATAACGGTTTGATAACTGTATGAGAACAGAAAGCAGACGAAATAAACATCTGCTTTCTGCTTCTCAGATACTATATACTTCATAAAAAATCTATTAAGTAAACGTATGAAAAGAGGAAAGAATAATGATTAGAGTTGCATGGTTCGATGAAGTGCCGGACGAAGAACTGGCGATATCAGCAGGCGGAAAAGGCGCAAGTCTCTGCAGGATGTTCAGAGCGGGACTGCCTGTACCTGAAGGATTCATTGTATGTTCGGAAACATTCAGCGAGTTCATCGTTGAGACCGGACTTCGCAATAAAATACTCGATATGATCAAAACTATCGACTGGAATACGACAACAAGCGCAGTCAGGATATCGGCGGAAATACAGCAGATGATCTACGATACACCGATGCCGGACGCGATCAAAGATAAAATCAAAGTATTATATGACAGACTGGGAAATGAGACACCTGTAGCGGTACGTTCAAGCGGTACGGCTGAGGACCTTGACGGAGCAAGCTTCGCGGGACAGATGGATTCATTCCTGTTCGTGATCGGATATGAAGATCTCTACGAAAATATCAAGAAGTGCTGGGCATCGCTTTTCAATGACAGAGCGCTGTTCTACAGACGTGAAAACGATTTCAAAGAAGAAGACATTTCGGTAGCAGTAGTTGTCCAGAAGATGGTCAATTCGCAGAAAGCCGGCGTAATGTTCTCCTGCAATCCGATCAACGGAGACCGTGACAGCGTAGTTATCGAAGCTGCCTGGGGTCTCGGAGAAGCGGTGGTGTCGGGCATAGTAACGCCTGATAATTACTGGATCAACAAGAATACATATGAATGTGAAACAGAATTCATTGCTGAAAAAGAAGTAATGGTTATTCGTGAATCGGCCAAAGGCGGCACGGTGGAGATACCTGTAGCTGATGACATCAAGGAGGCTCCTGTCCTTTCCGAGGAAGAAAAGAGGACTCTGGTAGATGCGGCTAAAAAGGTAGAGGCGTTCTACGGAAAGCCGGAGGACCTCGAGTGGGGCTTCGAAGCTGACGGGAAATTCTATCTGCTGCAGTCACGTCCGATCACAACATTATAAGGAGGTAAAAATGAGTGTTTTTTCTGAACAACTGTCTTCGAACAAGGCCGTTCTGAGATTTGATGTAATAGGCGGACCTGCAAGAGACAGGATCGCGGAAGATATGTCTTTTCTGAACTATAGACTTGGTACTGTCGATGTATCGAAGGACATCACAAAAGATAGGGCCGATATCGTCTGGAATATCGAAGCACCGGAAAAGAGCATAGAGTATAAAGATGAGCAGCTTATCCTGAACAGTTTCTGGGAGGAAGGCGAGCTTAATAAAATCATGGTATCTATGCTGGCAAACGAAATGGATAAGTGCGGACTGCATCCGTTCCATTCGTCGAGTGTTGTTTATAAAGGCAAGGGCATTCTGCTGGTGGGAGGAGAAAACAACCACGGAAAGTCAATGACACAGCTTGAAGGATGTGCGCGCGGAGCAAAAATTTTTTCGACGGAAACTACGGTAACTGACGAGAACGGACTTGCTCTTTACGGATCGAAAAATATATATGTGAGACATCGTGCCAAAGGAACAGAAAGAAGCGACCTTCCGGATCAGGATCAGGGCGTTGCCAAGTTCTTCGGGGATGAACCGGAAATGGAAATGATATACGAACCGTGCAATATGGATCTGGCGATCATGCCGTGCATAGACGGACATTTCGATACTCAGGTAACCAGGATGGGACAGTTTGAAGCATCGTATCAGAGCTTCCATTCAATGATGAACTTCTTCGGACTGAATCAGCTTCTGTGCGGAGTGCACGGTCTGGCAATGCCGGTCATCGATACCGATGAAATACGCAGACAGCACCGCGCGAAGTTCTGCGCGGAGTTCGCGGCCGGAAGACCTTACTTCATGATACGTGCCAAAACACCGCAGATACTTTTCGATGAGATCGAGAAGATCATGGAAAGCACGTTTTAAAGGGGGAATAAATGATGGAACAATTAACACCTAGCGTATATACAGAGACTAAGATCCGCGGATGCAATCCGAGCATGGTCCTGACAGATGAGGGCAGCGTGTTTATCGATACAGCTCAGTGGATATCGACTCTGCTGGAAATGAGAAAGTTCGCGCTGGAAAAGGGCCCGATAAGATACCTGATCAATACGGAGTCGCATATAGATCACATCTTCGGCAATCACTGGTTCGCGGGAGAATCGCTTGTGATCGGACATGAGAAGCTGCACGAGACTTTCTGGAAAATACCTCCTTCATTCAACATGACGACGTATGATTACAGCGTCGATATTATCGACAGACAGGATCACGAAGCACTTGATCTTATGCCTTCGCAGGAAGACTATATCATCAATATGCCGCAGATAACTTTTAACGACAGAATGAAATTCACACTCGGCGGCAAGACTTTTGAACTGTATTACACACCGGGACATTCAGATGCCAACATCATGGTATATGTTCCGGAGGAAAAAGTCGCTTTTGTCGGAGATCTCATTTTCAATAAATGTCAGATCTGGCTGCATTCGTGCGATCCGGATGCTCTGTTCAGGAGCCTGGACTTCCTGGACACATTCGATGTCGATTACATCGTTCCGGGACACGGGGATGTATGCGGCAAGGACGCGATCTATCAGAACAAAAATCTGCTGTATGACTGGTTCTCGGCCGTATCGGATGCGGTCGCGAAGGGCTGGAGCAAAGAGGAATGTGTAAAACGCATAAGCTTTGCAGACAGATATCCTGTCGACATAGGTCAGGCGGATGCGATGGATTACATACAGGAAAAGAACGTCGAAGTTGCGTACGATTACGTAACAGGAAAATTGAAATAGGAGGCAGATCATGCATCTGGACAATATTAAACATATAGGCATCATCGGGACCGGAATGATCGGGACCAGCATGGCCGTGATGCTTACCGGAAACGGATATAAAACAACTCTTTTTGCCGTAAATGATGAACTGCAGCAGAAGAGCATCGAGCTGTACGATTCTTTCTACAAGGATCTGATCGAAAAGAAGCTCGTGACTCCCGCGCAGGCGGAGGCGTGCCGGGAATATCTGAGCTATACGCAGATATATGAAGGAATTGCGGACTGTGAAGTGGTTTTCGAATGTGTTTTCGAAAACGTGGAGGCCAAGCACGGAGTATACAAAGATATAGAAGCAAACTGCACAAATGTGCAGGCGATAGTATCCACGACCTCTGCTCTTTCGGCGGAAGATCTTGTCGGCGGGCTGGATAAATATAAAGGCAAGATGGTCGTAGCACATCCGTTCAATCCGCCTCATCTTGTACCGTATGTGGAACTGGTAAAAAGTCCGGTAACAGAAGAAGGCGTTCCGCAGCTCGTGTACGAGCTTCTGGAGTCGGCGGGCAGAAAAGTCGTTGTTCTGAAAAAGAGCGCGCCGGGATTCATCGCCAACAGACTTCAGCATGCGCTGTTCAGAGAGGCAATAAACATTGTCGAGAGAGGCATAGCGGATCCAGAAGATGTCGACAAGGCAGCAATGTACAGTTTCATGCCGAGATACACAAAGATAGGCATTTTCGAGCATCTCGACAATTCGGGCGTCGATCTGAATTACGACATCGAGAATTATCTTTTCCCTGATCTCAGTGATGCCAAGTCGGCTCCGAAAATGATCTGTGATCTCATGGATAAAAAGGAATACGGAGTGAAGAGCGGCAAGGGAGTATATGACTGGAGCAAGAAAGATATGGAAGACTTCAGAGAACGTACGAGCGCCCCTTATATCCAGTTTTTCAACTGGGATCTGCCGGAAGGCAAATAGTCTTTAAACACGGTCGGAACGTTCATATACAAAAGTATATCGATTAACTGAATTAAGTATCCTTTAGCGAATGTTGATGACCGCCTTAATAAAATACAATGCTGTTAAAGGATGACAAAAGTCGTCCTTTAATGCAAAGGAGACATGTAATAAAAAAGAAAGGTGACAGCAATGGGAAAGATAAAAGTAGGAGTTGCCGGATACGGCACTATCGGACAGCGTCTCGCGGACGGAGTAGCGCTGCAGGGGGACATGGAGCTCGTGGGAGTGGCCGACCTTGCGCCGACACTGGCTGTAAGAGCACTGAAAGAAAAGGGCATGCCATATGATCTGTATCTCGTAGACGGAGCAGACAAGAGCGCATTCGACGCGTACGGCATCCCGACCTGCGGATCGTTCGACGATCTCGTAGACAAAGTCGATATAATGCTCGATTCATCGCCGGGCGGAGTAGGCGCAAAGAACAAGGAGAAATATCTGCAGAAAGGTGTGAAGGCCATCTTCCAGGGCGGCGAGAAGAACGAAGTCGCGGACGTGTTCTTCCACGGATATGCAAATTATGAAAACGGTTTGAACAAGGATTATCTCAAGCTCACATCGTGCAATACGACAGGACTCATCAGAACGGTCGACTGCCTGGACAGGGCATACGGCATCGAAAAGGTCGCGATCACGATCATCAGAAGAGTAGCTGACCCGGGCGATTACCACAGAGGGCTCACGAACGCGCTGCAGATAGACAAGGCTCCGAGCCATCAGGCCGTAGACCTCATGACGATCATGCCGCATGTGGACGCAACGGGCATCCTGGTACACACGCCAGTCACACACGGACACATCATTACCGTAGTAGCCAAGGGCAAGAAGAAGATCACGAAGGAAATGGCACTGGCGGAATTTCAGAAGCATCCGCGGATCAGAGTCGTCTCGACGGACGAAGGGTTCCTGGGCAACGCGTCATTCTTCAAGTATGCCAGAGATCTCGGGAATCCGAGGGGCGACATGTATGAGATCGGACTGTGGGAAGACAGCATAGTCGAAAGCGGAGACGAGATCATGTATGCGATCAACATCCCGCAGGAGAGCGTGACGATACCGGAGACAATGGACGGCATCAGAGCGGCTATGGGCATGCAGCAGACGAGAGAAGAAGGAACAGCCGAGACGAACAAATATCTCGGGATCGGCAAATTCAAATAAATGAAAGGACCGGACGGCAGATGAATTTTGGGATCAACACAATAGATGATTTCGATATCAAAGGAAAGACCGTGCTCTGCAGGATCGATATCAACGAGCCTGTGGACAAGAAGACGGGTGAGATAAAGGACATTACAAGGATAAAAGGATGCGCGGGAACGATCAGGGAACTGTCTGACAAAGGTGCAAAGGTGGTCCTCCTTGCGCATCAGGGAAGCGACATCGAGTACAAGAATTTCTATACGACGGAGCATCATGCGCCGGAGCTGGAAAAGTGCGTCGGGAAACCGGTGCAGTTCATAGACGATGTGTGCGGACCTGAGGCAAGAAAAAGAATTATGGCTCTGAGTGACGGCGATATCCTTCTCCTTGATAATGTGAGATTCGTGGCGGAGGAGCAGACGCTTTTCGAAAAGAAGCTGAAGCTCACTCACGCAGAGCAGGCGGATACGCTCCTTGTCAGGAAGCTGGCGCCGCTCGCGGATCTCTATCTGTGCGACGCTTTTGCGGCGGCTCACAGAGACCAGCCTTCACTGTGCGGTTTCGAGGAGGTCCTGCCTTCAGCAATGGGCAGGCTGTTCGAAAAAGAATATGTGATAGTGTCCGGGATAATGGCGGCGCCGGAAAGACCGTGCACTTTTGTGCTCGGAGGCGCCAAGATAGCTGATGCATTCACGATGATGACGTCGGTGCTGGAAAACGGCGCCGCGGATCAGGTGCTTCTCGGAGGGCTGGCCGGCAATATCATGCTGGCGGCGGCAGGAGAAGAGATAGGATCCGGGAGCAGCGAATTCATCGTGAAGTCCGGCTATGAGGAATATATCAAAAAGGGGAAAGATACCCTCGAAAAATACGGTGAAAAGATCATGATGCCGAAAGACCTGGCCTATGTCAGGGACGGAAAGCGCATGGAGGCGGAGACGGGCTCGGTCCCTGCGGATATCACCTCGACGGACATCGGTCGTAAGACCGCTGAGGAATACGGAAAGATGATCAGAGGATCGAAGACTGTATTCGTGAACGGCCCTATGGGCGTGTTCGAAGAAGAGATAACGGAGTACGGGACAAAGAGCGTGTGGAACGCGCTGGCGGACACCTCCGCCTTCACCGTGATCGGGGGAGGAGACAGTATTACTGCAACGAAGAAATACGGGAAGACGGACGATATATCGTACATCTGCACGGGAGGAGGATCGCTGATCAGGTTCCTTTCGGGAGAGGAGCTTCCTGTAGTCAGAGCGCTGAGACATGCGGCTGAGAAGTTCGGGAGTGACAAAACATGAAGATAGAAGTTGGATATGGATCCGGAACGCAGCAGGTCGAAATAAAAGATGAAAATCTGCAGGAGGTGCTGGAGCCGAACAAAGTTGAGCATGAGTATTCAGGGGCAGAGGCAGTCAGGAAGGCACTGGAAGATCCGGCAGGATCGCCGCGTCTCAGGGATATCGTAAAGCCCGGCGAGAAAATAGTTATCGTCACGAGCGATATCACGAGGCCGTGCCCGACCTGGGAGATCATGCCTTCGGTGCTCGAAGAGCTGTACGCAGGCGGCGCGGATAAAAAGGATATCACGCTGGTCTTTGCACTGGGCAGCCACAGGCATCATACGGAAGAAGAGATGAGGCATCTGGCCGGCGATGCGGTGTTCGAAGAGATCAGATGTGTGGACAGCGATCCGGACAACTGCGTGCATCTCGGGGAAACTTCACTCGGCACTCCGGTCGACATCGACAGGACGGTCGCGGAAGCGGACAGAAGGATCTGCCTCGGGAACATCGAATATCATTACTTTGCGGGGTATTCCGGCGGAGCCAAGGCGATAATGCCGGGATGTTCGACACCGGCAGCCATACAGAACAATCACAGTCGAATGGTTAAAGATGATGCTCATGCGGGAAAACTCGAGGGCAATCCGGTGAGAGAGGATATCGAGGAAGCGGTCGGAATGACCGGCGTGGATTTCATCCTGAATGTTGTGCTGGATGAGCACAAGAAAATAATCTTCGCCTCGGCAGGCGATCTCACAAAAGCCCACCGCAGAGGCTGCGCATTTCTGGACAGGCTTTATAAGACGAAGATAGAGAAGCGCGCGGATATAGTGATAGTTTCGCAGGGAGGCGCGCCGAAGGATCTGAATCTTTACCAGACGCAGAAAGCGCTCGATAATTCAAAGCACGCGGTGAAGGACGGAGGAACGATAATACTCGTGGGTTCGTGCAGAGAGGGCTTCGGGAACAAAAAGTTTGCAGACTGGATGACATCTGCGGACACAGCGCATTCACTTATAGAAAGAGTCAATAATGATTTTCAGTTAGGCGGGCATAAGGCGGCGGCGATCGCGATGGTGCTTGAACATGCGGACATATATCTCGTTTCGGAAATGGACGATGATCTAGTGCGGAGCATATTCATGAAACCTTTCGGGACACTGCAGGAAGCGTATGATGCGGCCTGCGAAAAGCAGGGCGAAAACGCTTCGGTGATAGTGATGCCTTACGGCGGATCTACACTGCCGGCGGAATGACCGGACAGGCTGGAGCAATAACATAGATGAAGAAACAAATAGAGATGACAGATCAAAGGAGGAAGTCATGGATGTAAAGAAATACAGCAAGAAGCAGCTTGCGGATTTTTACGAAACAATGTATACGATAAGAAGATTCGAGGAGAACGTGTTCGAATTCTACAAGCAGGGACTGATGGCGGGGCTCGCACACCTTTACATGGGTGAAGAAGCGGTCGCGACAGGCGTCTGCGGAGCGCTGAACGAAGAGGACTACATCGGCAGCACGCACAGAGGACACGGTCATCTGATCGCCAGAGGAGCTGACATCAACAGGATGATGGCGGAGATCCTGGGCAAGAAGACGGGCTATTCGCGCGGCAAGGGCGGCTCGATGCATATCATGGCCATGGACAAGGGCATCCTCGGAGCAAACGGCATAGTAGGAGGCGGCATCCCGTCGACTACAGGAGCGGCATATTCCGCAAAATACAGAGGGACGGACCAGGTCTCAGTATGCTTCCTCGGAGATTCGGCTTCCAACCAGGGGACATTCCACGAAAGCATCAATATGGCGGCGGCGTGGGATCTCCCGTGCATCTATGTCATCGAAAACAACCTTTACGGCATCTCGACGGATATCAGAGACGTGACCAACACACCGGACCTTTCGGTAAGAGCAAAGGCCTACAACATCCCGGGAGTCACTGTGGACGGAATGGATGTTACGGCAGTATATGAAGCGGCGAAAACAGCGGTGGAGAGAGCAAGAGAGGGCAAGGGCCCGACACTGATCGAAGCCAAGACATACAGATGGCAGGGACATCACGTAGGAGACCCTGCGCTTTACAGACAGAGAAAGAGCAAGACGGAGAAGGAAGACTGGATGAAGAAAGATCCTATCCCGGCGCTCGAGAAAGCAGCTGTGGCGGCAAAGAAAATGACGAAGAAGGATTTCGAAGCGCTGAGAGAAGAAGTCGAGGCGAAGGTGCAGGCTGCGGACAAGTTCGCGGTGGACAGCGAGTATCCTGAAGTAGAAGATGCATTCACAGATGTGTTCGAAGAGAGAATCGATTAAGGGAGGGAACGAACAATGAGGAAAATGAAATATGCAGCTGCCATCTGCGAAGCTTTGGATGAAGAAATGGCAAGAGATAAAAACGTACTGATGCTCGGAGAAGACGTCGGATTCATAGGCGGGAACTTCAAGTGCTCTGAGGGGCTTCTGGAGAAGTACGGAGACCTGAGGATGAAGGATACGCCGATATCGGAGCAGGGGTTCCTCGGCATGGGGATAGGCATGGCGCTCACGGGACTCAGACCTGTGATCGAGCTCATGTTCTCGGATTTCTCGCTGGTCGCGGGAGACCAGATATACAATCAGGCGGCCAAGATAAGATACATGTCGGGCGGACAGAAATCGTGCCCGATGACGATAAGATGCCCGATCGGAGCAGGAAGATCATCGGCTGCCCAGCATTCACAGTCGCTGCAGGCGATGGCTGCGCATATGCCGGGAATCAAAGTGGTCGTACCTTCGACGGCGCAGGAAGCGGCGGGACTGCTGAAGACGGCGATAAGAGATGACGACCCTGTTATGTTCCTCGAGCACAAGATGGAATACAACAAGGAATACGAAGTGGATGACGTCATCGAACCTATACCTTTCGGCAAAGCCAGGATCGCGAGAGAAGGCAGCGACATCACTATCGCGGCCACATCATCGATGGTGATGAAGAGCGAGCAGGCTGCGGAAAAGCTGGCTAAGGAAGGCATCGAGTGCGAGATCATCGATCTCAGGACGATAGTGCCTCTCGATAAGCAGACGATCGTGGAGTCGGTCAAAAAGACAGGCAGACTGATCGTGGCCGACGAAGGATATGAGAGATGCGGAATCGGCGCGGAAGTGCCGGCTGCGATCGCGGAGGATATCTTCTATTACCTCGACGCGCCGTGCGGGAGAGTATGCAACCCTAACGTACCTCTGCCTTTCAGCCCGGCACTCGAATTCCCGATCATACCGTCAGCGGAAAAGGTGTATGAAAAAGTAAAGACATATTTTAAATAGGGGGAGAGAAAAATGGCTGAAATCATCATAATGCCGAAGCTCGGATTCAATATGAGCGAAGGCAAACTGGTCAAATGGTACAAGAGCGAAGGCGAGACCGTGAAAAAAGGCGAAAATCTCTTCTCGATCGAGACCGACAAGACCAATATGGATATAGAAGCTACGGCTGACGGGACCGTGCGCAGGCTTTTCATCAAAGAAGGCGACACGCTTCCTGTAACACTGCCGATAGCGATAGTCGGAGGCGCTGACGAAAATATCGAAGTGCTTCTGCATGAAGCTGAGGCGCAGCTCAGCGGTACAGCGGCGGCTGCCGCAGGCAATGCCGATAACGATGCCGATACAGGAAAAGAAAGTCCGCTCATGCAGCAGCCGCAGGCGGCACCGCAGGCGGGAGGCAGGATCATGATCTCGCCGAGAGCAAGAAGAGCAGCTGAAGAAGCGGGACTCGACGTGAGCACGCTGGCTATAGCGGGAACGGGATATGCAGGAGGCATCTGTGAAAAGGATGTCACGGAATATATCGCGGGACATAAGATCAAGGCCACGCCGCTTGCCGGCGCAGTGGCCGCAGCGGAAGGCATAGACCTTTCTGCGGTAACAGGGACAGGCGCGAACGGCAAGATCATGAAGGCGGACGTCATGGGAGCTTCCGCGGACGCATCAGCACCGGCAGCTGCAGCTGCATCTGATGAAGGAGCGGCATACAAGAGAACTGCCGACGGCAGGATGATACTGGAGGAGATACCTTACAGCGGCGTGAGAAAGATCATCGGCGACAAGCTGGCGGAAAGCAAGTTCACAGCGCCTCATCTTTACTTCACTCAGAAGGTGGACATGCAGGCCGTGCTCGCTATGAGAAAAGAAATAAACGCGGCTCAGGACGAGAAGACATCTGTCACGGACTATATCGCCAAAGCGGTCATACTCGCGCTGCAGAAGTTCCCGGAGATGAATGCCGCTCTGATAGACGACAGGATCGTCAGATACAGGAGCATCAACCTCGGCATCGCGGTGGCATCGCCGACAGGACTCATCGTGCCGAATCTGAAAGATGCTCAGGATATGGGAGTGATCGAGATCTCGAAAAATTCGAAACCTCTCTTCGCCAAGGCGAGAGAAGGCAGGCTTGCGCCGGATGAATATTCCTGCGGGACATTCACGATCTCCAATCTCGGCATGTTCGGCATAGAAAATTTCACGGCTATCATCAATCCGCCTGAACTGGGGATACTTTCGATAAGCTCGACTAAGGATGAGCCTCTCGTGGTGACGGATGAGGCCGGAAACAAATCGATAGACATAAGGCCGATGATGAATATCACCCTGTCGGTAGACCACAGAGTGATCGACGGTCTGCTTGCTTCGCAGGTAGTAACGGAAGTCAAGAGACTGCTCGAGCATCCGATAAGCCTCATGATATAGCCAAGGAGGGGAAAATGGCAGAAATAGTTATCATGCCTAAGCTCGGCTTCAACATGAGCGAAGGCAAACTGGTCCAATGGTATAAAAAAGAAGGAGAAAGCATCACCAAAGGCGAGAACTTCTTTTCGATCGAGACCGATAAAACAAATATGGATATAGAGGCGACGAGAGACGGAGTCGTCATAAGAGAGTTCATCGGCGGGGGAGAGACTCTGGCAGTAACGCTTCCTATCGCCGTGATAGGCGATGCCGGTGAAGACGCGTCTTCTCTCATTGCCGAAGCTGAAGCGCAGCTCGGAGGGAAAGCGGCTCCTGCTGCTCCGCAGAAAGCGGCGGCGGGAGAAGCTCAGGAAGCTGCGCAGGCAGGAGCTGCCTATGACTACGACGTGGCGGTCATAGGCGGAGGCCCGGGCGGTTATGAAGCGGCGATAAAAGCGGCGCAGAGCGGCAGAAAGACGGTCATCATCGAGAAGGAAAAGCTCGGCGGCACCTGTCTCAATGTGGGCTGCGTCCCGACCAAGACGCTCCTCATGAGCGCGGCTTCTCTGGAAGCCGTAAAAAAATCAGCTGACTTCGGAGTCATCGATACAGATGTTTCCGGGGCGACGCTCGATATGAAGAAGGTCCAGAAGAGAAAAGCGGGAGTGGTCTCGCAGCTGGTCGGCGGAGTCGGAGCTCTGATGAGGAGCAACGGCGTCACGGTGGAAAACGGCGAAGGCGTGCTCACTGATGCGCATACGATAAACGTCGGCGGAAAAAACATCACCGCAGCTGACGTCATCATCGCGACGGGATCGGTCAGCAAGAGCCTGCCTGTCAGCATCAGCGACAAAATGGAAGTGATCACGAGTACGGAGATGCTGGACCTCGATGATATCCCCGGGGAAATGGTGATAATCGGCGGCGGCGTCATAGGCGTTGAGTTCGCGTATTTCCTTTCGACGATCGGGACGAAGGTCACTATCGTGGAATTCCTCGACCGCATAATCAACATGGTAGACAGAGAGATCACGGACAAGGTAACAAAACAGCTGGAAGGAATGGGCATCGTCATCCATACGAGTGCGAAAGTCACGGCAATAACCGATAAGGCCGTCGTATTCGAAAAGGACGGCAAAGAACAGTCCGTGGAGACGAAAAAAGTTCTGATGTCGGTGGGCAGAGGCCCGAGACTCGACGGTATAGATACAGAGAAGCTGGGACTTGAGATGAACCGCGGGGCGATCGTGACGGATGAACATCTGCGCACGAACATACCTCATGTCTATGCCATAGGCGACGTCAACGGCAGGTCGATGCTGGCGCATACAGCTTCGATGGAAGGCATCACGGCTGTGGAAAATATCTGCGGCGGAGATGCCGCGATGGACTACAGCAAGATCCCGAGCGCCATATATATCGAGCCGGAAATAGCGGCGGTCGGCATGACCGAAGAGCAGGCGAAAGAGAAGTACGGCGAAGTGAAGGTCGGGAAATTCCCGCTGATGGCGAATGCCAAGGCCAAGGCCGAAGGCGAGGAGCGCGGCATGGTCAAGGTGATCATCGAGCCGAAATACGGCGAGATCCTGGGCGTACACCTTTACTGCATACATGCGACGGATATGATAGCAGAAGCTGCGGCGGCGATGAAACTGGAATCCACGGCTGCGGAATTCACCCACATCGTTCACCCGCATCCGACGATCTCGGAAACGCTTCTTGAAGCAATGCACGCGGCGGCGGACGGCAGAGCGATCAATTTTTAAGGAGACGGTAAATGAGCGAAAAACACGATTACGCAGCAGAGAGCCTGCGGATGCATTATGAAAAAAAAGGCAAGATAGAAGTCATCAGCACGGTGCCTGTAGCCAGCGAAGACGATCTTTCGACGGCCTACACGCCGGGCGTGGCGCAGCCCTGCCTGGAGATACAGAAAAACATCGATCTTTCCTATGAACTCACGAGAAGATGGAACCTGTGCCTCGTCGTCACCGACGGCAGCGCGGTCCTCGGTCTCGGCGACATCGGTCCCGAAGCCGGGATGCCGGTAATGGAAGGAAAATGCGTTCTCTTCAAGTCGTTCGGCGATGTCGACGCGTTCCCGCTCTGCATAAAGAGCAAGGATGTCGATGAGATCGTTAACACGATCTATATGATCTCGGGCAGCTTCGGCGGCGTCAACCTCGAGGACATCTCGGCTCCGAGATGCTTCGAGATCGAGAAGAAGCTGAAGGAGAAATGCGACATCCCTATCTTCCATGACGACCAGCACGGAACAGCGGTCATCACCCTCGCGGGCATGATCAACGCGCTCAAGGTAGTGGGCAAGAAGATGGAAGACTGCACGATGGCAGTGAGCGGCGCGGGAGCAGCGGCGATATCGATCACGAAGCTCCTGATGAACTACGGACTGAAGGACGCGATCCTCTGCGACAGCAAAGGCGCGATCTACGAGGGACGCACAGAGGGCATGAATCCTTACAAGGAGGAAATGGCCGGGATGACTAACAAAAAGAAAGTAAAAGGCAGCCTGGCGGAAGCCATGAAGGGCGCGGACATTTTCCTGGGCGTGAGCGCGCCGGGAGTCGTGACGACGGAAATGGTCGCTTCGATGGCTGACGACGCGATAGTGTTCGCCTGCGCGAACCCGATCCCGGAGATCTATCCTGACGAAGCGAAGAAAGGCGGAGCGAAAGTCATCTCGACGGGACGTTCCGACTTCCCTAACCAGATCAACAACGTACTGGCGTTCCCTGGCATATTCAGAGGGACGTTCGATGTAAGAGCGAGCGAGATCAACGAAGAGATGAAGATCGCGGCGGCGGAAGCGCTGGCCTCGGTCATCCCGGACAGCGAGCTCAGCGCGGACTACATCATCCCGAAGGCCTTCGACCCTAAGGTCAGGGATGCGATAGCGGCGGCCGTGGCCAAAGCGGCCAGAGACACCGGAGTAGCAAGAATATAATAAAAAACGATACTAAAAAGAGGCTGCGCACCGCGGAAAGTTTTCCCGATGCGCAGTCTCTTTCTATAATTTGGTTATACCGCTGCTTCCTGAAGCATCACATCATAGTTGTTCTTTGTTTCAATTTCCGCGACACCTTCCAGATCATACCACATCATGATGAGCGAATCGATGCCGATACCGTCAAAGATATCCATATAGCGTTCATAGTTTTCCGCTCCTGTGTGTTTGTAGAATTTGATCGCCTTAATGTTCTGTGTAACTACGTCAACTCCCATTTTCGTACAGCCGTGATCCAGCATATATGCGGCACAGCACTTTACAAGATCGGTCCCGATCCCTTCGCCTTTATACGGGCCGGAAATGTGCAGCACGTCAAGTATGCCGCAGTCCGGTATCTCTGTATAGAGCGAACAGGCGAGTATCCCGACAGGGTCGTCTTTATCGTTCGCGGCGACAAAAAGCCTCATTGAAGGTTCTGTTATGTAAGCTCTAAGATGGTCGGATGCATGTTCGTATGTCATGCCGTCGAGATACTCATCGGCAATCATACCGCGATATGTATTTCTCCAGCTGTCGACATAGATTTCTGAGGACCTTCTGAGATCCTTGAGTTTTGCGTTCCTGATGCTGATCATATTTATCACTCCTTTGTCTTTGATCCCGTTTGTTTTTCCCTCTCAGACATACTTATGATAATTGATTTTTATCAACTGTTGACATTATATCACTGTTTTGCGGAATGAGACTGTTATCAGGCCGGAATTCACAAATGAATTATGGCTCATAAATATACAATTGCCTTTTTCCAACGTTTGCGGCACTCTTCGTGACTGTTTAGTTATCTGACAATTTCACACAGATTACATATAATGAACGCAAATACGGCATCTCATAAAAAAAGCCATCCCGCTTCCGGCAAATGCCCGGAGCGGGATGGCTTCATTCTTTTAAATCTGTCTGCTATGATTCTGCTTAATCTGATTCGATCAGGCCGCCTTGTCTGCAAAACTGCCTGACTCGGCTGCAGCACTGTTTTTCCTGTTGAGCAGCACGCCGACGAGCATTATTACGGCAAAGAGGATCAGATAGAATACGATCGGGATAGCGAATCCGCCTGCGGCTTTCGCTTCCAGGTACGGTCTGATGCCGTGTGCAAATATTGCCGCAAATATCATGAACGCACTGCTGATGACTGCGAGTGTCGGCAGTATGTATCTCTTGAAACTGCTCACATCTGTCGCTTTTTTCATGAATCCGATAAAGATCGGTATATATAGTGCGTATGTTGTTACGATCGGAAGCTCCGACGAGTCGAAGCTGAAAACGCCCCACCACTGGAACGGTGCCAGGTTTGCGCCGTAGAAATATACGAACCACACCGCTACGAAGAACAGCCCCAGGATCGATGAGTTTGTAGGCATGTTCGTGTACTTGTTGATCTGGCTGAACATTTCAGGCTTCGGTCCTTCGCCTCTGGCAGCTACTGAGTACATTCCTCTCGTGCATCCGAGCATCAATCCGTTCAGTGTGCCCATGCAGGAAATCGCCACAAACAGGTTGAGGATGTTTCCAAATACGTTTCCAAATACATTTATGAAAGCAACCGCGGCACCATGATTCATGATGTCCTTATTTGATGCACCGCCGGCTACGCCGATATAGTAGAAGATGTATACTGCGATAACTATGATCGCGCCGATCAGCAGTGCCTTAGGCAGGTTCTTCTTTGCATCTTTGAGTTCTGCGTTTATCGATGTAGCAATGATCCAGCCTTCATATGCGAATGATGTCGCAACTACCGATGCGAACAGCGGACTTGTTGTAACCGAACTCGTTGTCGACTGCATTGCCGCAGTTGTCGTAAAGTTCGCCGCAAGATTTCCTGTCGAAAGGCCATAGATCAGGCCTATTACTGCCATAAGAACAAGCGGTACAAGTTTGATGGCCGTAGTGCCGACCTGGAACTTGCCGGCCAGTTTCGGCGACAGCGCATTCACGGCATAAGCCGCAGCAATAAAGAATACTGACAGTACCATGACTTCGACTCCGTTTACCGGGCCGCCTTCTGTCAGTTTGATATCAGGATTGACTGACTGAATAAATACCAGCGTATATCTTGCGGACAGCCACGCCAGTACCGATGTCAGTGTCGGATAATAAATTGTCGTCATGAACCAGCCTACGATATAAGCGTATTTGCCGCTTACCGTGGCCTCGGCATAATCTACGATGCCGTTGACTTTTTCGTACTTTGTCGCCATTACTGCAAATGCCAGTGATGCGAACAGCATGATAAGTCCGCCGATGACCCATGCGAGAATGCCCAGCGGCATGTTGCCGTTTGTTGCCTGCAAAATGACTTGTGCTTTGAAGAATACTCCCGAGCCGATGCAGATACCGACTACCATGCAAATAGCTGTCATCAGTCCGAACTTCTTTTCTAAACCGTTTTCCATTTTCTAATGCCTTTCCTTTAAGCTCTCTCAAACGGAGAAGTTAAACAAATAAATATAATATAATGATTATCACGTTTTGTTCCGAATATATATATTTCAGAAACAGCAAACATTAGAAGTATAGTACTTGCCGTCGGTGATTTCAATCATTTATGTGCAAAATCAGGAGAAAAACCTGCACATTTTTTTGCACCGCATTCGAAACTGCAAAATTCAACTTTGTAATGTGATAAGACATATGTTACAGAAATAAATAAAAAAAGAGAAGAGCTCTGGTACAATAGAATTCACCACAAACTCAACGTACCAAAAGGAGCTCTCTCATGAATAGTATAACCGAAGAAATGCGTTACCGCCAGAGATTATGTGAATATGCAAAGAAACATGGAGCAACAAAAGCAGCAAGGCGTTATCAGACAAATCGTCAGTTCGTATACAGACAGCTGGAGCGATATGACGGTACGGCAAGAAGCCTGGCATTTCAGTCCAGAAAGCCAAAGTACAGTCCGAATGCACATACCTGCGAAGAATTGGACCTGATAAGACGCATGCTGAAAAGAAACGGCGTCTATGGTCTTGCCGAAGTATTTGTACGCTGCAGGGCGAAAGGATACATGAGAAGTTTCGGAAGCATGTGCCGGCAGATACGAAAGAACGGATATCGAAAACCGGATATACACAGAAAAAGCTATACACGGTATGAAACGATGGACGGGAGATACCCCGGAGATAAAGTGCAGATAGACATAAAATATGTGCCGCCGGAATGCATCCGCTTCCCGGCATACGGGAAAAAGTACTATCAGATCACCGGCATAGATGAGTACAGCAGGAAACGTGTGCTGAAGATCGTAGAAGAGAAAAGCACATATGAAACGACAAGATATCTGCGTGAGCTGGAAGAAAAGATAGGATTTCCGATCAGAATGATCCAGGTGGATAACGGATCGGAATTCGTAAACGACGGAGATAAAACAGACAAGGAAAGTGCCTTTGAACATGCAGTGAAAGCGCTTGGCATGGAACTTAGAAGGACGAGGCCATATTCTCCGTGGCAGAACGGGAAAGTGGAAAGAAGCCACAGGGAAGACGGAAAGATCCTGTACGGAAGAAAAGCATTCACCAGCAGGAAAGAACTGATACAGCAGGTAAAGAAGCATGAAAAGAGATATAACGGGACGGCGAAGACATGTCTGAACTTTAAAAGCCCTGACCAGATAGTAGCGGAGTACTTTTCAAAATGTAACATATGTGTTGACAGCTAAGACATTCGAAACTGCAAAATTCAACTTTCCCTTGAAATGGTATGACTCACACGCTATAATAGTAAAGTCAGAAAAAAGTTCAGACCGATATCAATATGTGGGGGATTAGCTCAGCTGGGAGAGCGCGTGGTTCGCAATCACGAGGTCACCGGTTCGATCCCGGTATTCTCCACCAAAACAAGCTGCCCAGTGCTTTTAGCACTGTTGGCAGCTTTTTCGCGAGGGACGTCCGCGATTGCCAAGCAATAGCGCAGGCAGAGAGGAAACGGCCCGAACGTGAGACAAGCTGCCCAGTGCTTCTGGCACTGTTGGCAGCTTTTTCGCTAGCAGTAGACACCTTCCGGCTCAAGCCGGGGTGTCCTTGCATAGGACCTTCCTTACACTCTCTTGCTCGTGTGGATAGGTCCGTAAGGGACGTCCGCGATTGCCAAGCGATAGCGCAGGCAGAGAGGAAACGGCCCGAACGTGAGACAAGCTGCCCGGTGCTCGCGGACCCGAAGAGGGTATTTGCACCTCAGCTTTGAAATCAAGGAATGCTTTGCCAGTTGCCAGCTGTCGAAGGATGCGGTCGGTAACTGCGGCGTGTTCGCGAAACCAGCCTGTGCAGGAAACCGTCAATCGCTGAAAAATCCCACACTGCAGAGTTTATGTATGTGTGCTTTTCATTTGTCTTTTCAGGTTTCCGCCCTTCCTTTGTGCTATAATCCAATTAATGTGATGGGTTGATACATCGCTGCTGTATGCAGCAGGGAGGAGACATAAAATGAAGGCCCGAAAAATCTTATTTGCAGCATCTCTTGCTGTATGCATTGCTGCAGTATGTTGCGCCTGCGGAAGTTCAGGCTCGGATGTCACGAATACTTCAGCAGTAAAATCAATGATAAGCGACTACAGTCAGGACTCGTCAGCACTGACATTCAGCAAGGCAAAATGGAAATACGATTCGTCGAACGACGTCTATTACAGAATCGGGATCGGTTACTGCAGCGACCCGGCGACGACATCCTACGAGACCATGGGCATCTATGTCCCGGGCAAATACATGACCGGAAAGAAAAACAGCGACGGAACTTATACCTGTACTGTCAGTGATAAGGGCAAAGTAAAAGGCTACACAGCTTCGACCGCTCCTATCGTTTTTCCTGTCAACACGCCGGGATATTCCGCGCAGGCTGCGCCGGCTTCGTATTCGTACAGTAATATAAAAAAATATATGAAGGCCGGATTCGTCTATGTCGAGGCGGGAATGCGCGGCAGAGCCAACGGCACGGGCAGTAATAAATTCGCGGGCGGTGCTCCGTGGGGCGTCACCGATCTCAAGGCGGCAGTGAGATATTACCGCTTCAACTCCTCGAAACTCCCCGGCGATACTGACAGCATTTTCACGTTCGGCCACAGCGGAGGCGGAGCGCAGAGCAGCGTCATGGGAGCGAGCGGCGACAGCTCAATGTACTTCGATTACCTCACTTCGATCGGCTCAGCGATGTACGACAAAGACAAGAATTACATCTCCGACGCGATATGCGGCGCTATGTGCTGGTGTCCTATTACCGCGCTTGACCAGGCAGACGAAGCGTACGAATGGAACATGGGTCAATTCTCTTCGAGCGGCACGAGAAGCAGCAGCAAGTGGACCTCACTCCTGTCGGACGACCTTGCGGGTGAATACGCTTCTTATATAAATGATTTGAAGCTCCAGGACAGCAGCGGGAACGAGCTCACACTCGAAAAGAGCAGCAGCGGCATCTACCTCAAAGGGTCATATTACGATTACATACTTAAGGTGATACAAAAGTCGCTCAACAATTTCCTGCAGGATACCAGCTTTCCGTACACTGCCAGCGCCTCGCAGACAAATGCAGGAATGGCAGTGAGTGCTCCGTCGGGAATGAGCGGCAGTGCACCGTCTGGGATGAGCGGCACGTCGGGCAAATCTTCATCCGGCAGTTCATCGGGAAGCGCCGACGGCAAGACATACAAAACAGCCAAAGCTTACATCAAATCGCTTAATTCCGATGTGACATGGATCAAATATAATGAGGATAAGAATACCGTAACGATCCTGAATCTACGGGGATTCGTGAAAACGTGCAAGACAGCGAGCAAGGATGTCGGTGCTTTCGATGCTCTCGACAGGTCGCAGGCGGAAAACGATGAGTTCGGAACAGTGAAACATGATACGCTCCATTTTGACGCGAACATGTCAAAGCTCCTCACGGACAATGCTTCAAAGTACAGCAAAAAGAGCGGCTGGAAATCGTCGTATGTTTCGGCTTACAAGAAGGACCGCGCATATAAGGATTCCGCGGGACACAAGAGTGCATACCGCATGAACATGTACAACCCTATGTATTACCTCTGCAGCTATTATGACGGTTACGGCACCTCGGATGTCGCGAAATACTGGAGGATCAATACAGGCATTGAACAGGGAGATACTGCGCTCACGACTGAGACCAATCTCGCTCTCGCACTGAAACAGAATGACAGCGTAAAGAGCGCGGCGCTCACAACTGTCTGGGCGCAGGGCCACACGCAGGCAGAGCGTACGGGAAATGCCGACAGCAATTTTATCAAGTGGGTCAATAAAAGTCTCAGCAGTAACGACTGAGTGGCAGTCCGGAAACCGTAATGAACGGATAGGAAACTCGAAAGTCCTGCTCCGCGGGATGATTTCATCTCATGGTACAGGGCTTTTTTATGCTTACGTTGCGGCTCTTTCAGCCGGTATTTGTTCAGATCGGGCTATTCATTTTCCAGTTCACCTGCATTATATGAATCATAGGCCTGCAGTTCATCGATCAGCCTGCTTCTCTGCTGCAGCAAAACATCCTGCGCGTATACATACACCAGAACTGTCATTTTCTTTTTGTTTTTCATATCAGCGTAAACATCGACATTGCCGCGCCCGATCAGATTTTTATATATTTCCGCGCCGACATTATCACTGCATCCCGCGTAAACATCCTGATATCTTGCAGGATCCTTTACCAGCGCATTCGGCATCGTCAGGATCGCAAAACATCCCGGCGACTGCCAGTAGCGCCCTTCGGCATTATTCATACACGATTCATACGTATCTTTGAATTCTCTCGCATCTATCTGCGCCGAACTTTCTTTTATCATCTGCAGACGTTCGTCTTTCAGCTTTCTGCCGGCTCCTGTTCTGCCCCGGTGTATCCTGATATTATTGGCTGCACCGTCAATATCAGTCTTTACCTTCTTAGCATTTACAACTATTGCCACACCGCCCTTTTTTGCAGCATCAACGGCCTTGGGTCCGTATTTATCAACAAACGGTTTGACAAATTCAGCCACGTCCTTCACATCACGGGCCACACGCGATATCTGTTTTATATCCACTTTCTTAGCCATATTCGTCCCCTCAGCCTTCTAAAGGCTCTTTAAATACATTTTATCTTCACAGCAAACTATCTGCACCCGGTCGCTGTAAATAGCTTCGATCTTCCTGATGCTGTCCCGATACTGCCCCAGGATATCATTATGATTTTCCGTAACGATGCTGTCCGCGATCTGCTTTGATTTATTTTGAACTCTCCTGCTGCCGGCATCTCCTGCCCGGGTGAGTTTTTCATCTACGTGTATTTTTTTCAGAGGCGTCCTGCCCGCAGCATGCCCGGCCGTGCAAAGCGATCCGGATATTCCCTTCAGTAATTTCGACCTGATATTTTTATTGTTGCGGTGATATACGGCAGTAATGATCTGGTCGCTCGCAATTTCATAATTATTGCCCTTTATTGCCAGGTCTTCACGTATCATGCGCAGTGAATCGATATCGAAATTATCGGAAAGCACCACTTCGATCATTTTTGACAGCGAATAAAGCTGCAGTGAAATGCGGTAAAAATAGATCTCTTCCTGCATTTCTTTCCGGACCTTCAGTATCCCCTTCCCTGTCACCTTTCCGGAAAGATAATTGCCGTTGCTCTTTCTCAGAGATTCCTCATAATATTTTATATTCGAATTTGCTTCCCGCTGTATCCCGGCGACCTGCAGCAGTTTAAAGCTTTTCATTTCCGGATTGTTTTTCACTGCATTCATATCGCCCATGATCTGCTCCAGCATTTCCAGATCGCCTAATATCCGGGACTGCTTATCCAATTTTCGCTCTGCCAGGATCTCATTTAACGTCTCCTGAAGCTCCTCAAGTTTATCGTCAATATTCTTCAGGTAATATGTCGATGTGGCAGCTGATGCGGCGGAAAAAACAGAATCCGCTATGATAGCTATATTTGTTTTGCCTTTATCCATCAGCTCGATGTCCGCGTACTTTCCGAGTCCGTGCTTCTCACCTTTCTGATTAGCCATATACGCCCCATTTTTGCGTTTTACCAGCATGTCAGGAGAAACATCTTTGCCGTCAAACGTTATGGAATACACAGGATGCTGCCAGAAGTCGTACGCAGCCTTATCCGCAAGCAGATCAGGTACACCCTGCAGAACCGAAGCCAGTTCTGCAGCGCCGTCTTTAAGAATAGGGATCAGATCCTTGGAATCGCTGTCAAGCTCCCCTGAGAAAGGCGTGATTTCCATGCCGTAATTATCTTTCAGCAGCTTCAGATCTTTCTGTTTGCCGATAATTGCTTTCTTATTATCTTCCATATTATTCTCCCAATATTGCCGGCACACTGTCTGTAAATATCTGTCCAGTGTTATACCATAATCATTTCGCGGATATTTTCGAGTTTAATACCATACCCACTACAGGCAGTTCCACCAGTGCTTCCAGCTCACCATGATTCGATCTTTCCATATCAAGATATGAGCCAAAACAGTTCCGCAGCTCATCATACAACGGATTTCCTTCAGGTGACTTCAGATAGTCATATACCATGTTTAAAACATTGTCTATATTTTTGGCGTACCCGGCGAAGTACGGGCTCAGTTCATTCATGAGTACACTGTACTGTGATGCATATATTCTAGTGATCGGTGCAAAGTATTCATGATAAAAACGTTTCCATATCACATGAAGCTTCGTTTCATGAACCCTTTTCTCCAGCAGGGGAATCATTTCTTCGGCACAGGCTCTGCAGCCTTCATCATCCAGAGAAAAAATATATTCTCTTCGGCGGTCCTGCCTGGAATACAACTGCTCGATCGATGCCGCATCCAGTCTCTGCATGAGATGAAACAGTGCCAGATAATCTTCATTGTGCTGCGCCAGAACCATCCGGTTCAGTTTATTCCACAAAAATTCCTGGTACTCATTCAACTCTTGATTTGTCGATATAAAATTTCCACACAGCAAACGATTTACGAGAGAAATAGTATATGCATCATATTGACGTGCCGAAGATTCATCCAGCGGATCCGGTATATGCGCTTCTTTTTCCAGCAGATATAAATCACTCAGATCCGGCGAAAATGGAAGGTTGGTAAGAATATACTGCATGCTGTCGATTTCTTTCTGCAGATGCGTTTTTTCCGCCATGAGTTTTTGAATGTGCAGATTAAGATAATGCCCTGCTGTCAGCGGATTACGCAGCAGCGAACGGATCTCCGGTATCGGCACTCCTACATTCCTGAAGTTCCTGCAAAATATCAGCCGGCTGATATCCTCTTCTTCAAAAATATAATAACCGTTTTCCGGATCGGTTTTCGGGGAAATCAGTTTTTCCGAAATATAGAAATGAATTGTACTCTTGCTTATCCCGGTTTCCCTGCACGCTTCTGCAATCTTCATACAACTTCCCCCTTACTCTTGCCTTAAGTATAAGTCTCCCAAACTGTATAGTCAACTATACGGTTTTCGGACTGTATGATTTGAATTTTGCGGAAAAATGGCTGGACACAATGTGAAAAGTGCCGGAATCGGCTTTTAAATTATTTGAATTTTCAATTTGACTGTCAACTTTCTGAACGGTGTAAACTCAAGAAAAACCAGCAGAAAAGTAATCAGGAGGAATAACCATGTTTGAAAAAGTATTTACACCAATCAAAATCCGCGGCCTTGAACTGCAGCATCGAATCGTCATGCCGGCAATGGGCACTAAATTCTCCGGCAATACCAGTTTTGTAAGTAAAACGCTTATCGACTACCACGCGGCCAGAGTACGCGGTGGAAGTGCACTGAATATCGTCGAAGTCTGCAGTGTCCATACACCGAGCGCTCCCAGACATTTTCTTTCTATAAGTGAAGATGATTACATTCCAGGTTTGAAAGAACTGACTGACGCGATCCATGACGAGGGCGGAAAAGCCGGTGTGCAACTCTGGCAGGGCAGCCTCTGCGTCGGAATGGATCAGACCGCGCAGATCCTCATGGCCAGCGACACTCCTATGGGTCCGGACATAACTCTGCCGGGAATGAATATCGATGAAATCAACGAAGTCGTCGACTGTTACGGAAAAGCCGCCGACAGAGCAGTCCGTGCCGGTTTCGACTGCATCGAATTCCACTGCGCCCACAACTATCTTCCGCATTCATTTTTATCGGAAGGAATAAATCATCGCACTGACGAATACGGCGGCAGTCTTGAAAACCGCGCAAAATTCCCGCTGCAATGCATTCAGGCCATTCGCGCAAACATACCTGATGATATGCCGCTCTTCATGCGTATCGATGCGCATGATGACTATCTGGAAGGCGGCCTGACGATCGAAGAGGTCATCACCTTCTGCCGCTGGGCGAAGGACGCCGGCGTTGATGTTCTTGATGTCTCCAGAGGCAATGTAATTTCTGCCGGCAATAAATATGAAGTCCCGCCGATCGATCTTCCGAGGGGATTCAACATAGAAAATGCAGCCAGAATACGTCGGGAAACCGGAATGATCACCATAGGTGTCGGCCGCATCAATACAGCCGAACTGGCCGAGCAGATACTGGAAGAAGATAAAGTCGATATGGTAGTTATGGGCCGCGCGCAGCTTGCTGATCCGAATTTTATCAACAAAGTCAAAGCAGGTGACCTCGACGACATCGATTACTGCATCGGCTGTAATCAGGGATGCTTCGACGGATTTGCCGATCTTGACTGCCCTCAGATCACATGTCTGAGAAATCCTGCCGTCGGCAGAGAAGCAGAATGCAAATTGAAACCTGCGGAAAAACCACTCACTGTCCTTATTGCAGGCGGGGGAGTCGCAGGCCTCGAAGCAGCAATAACATTACTGCATCGCGGTCACAAACCAATCATATGCGAAATGTCGGATCATCTTGGCGGGCAGTTTCTGACAGCCGGTGAAGCACCGAGAAAAGGCGAAATGAAAGAAGCAGTAATGTCGATGTGCCGAAAGGCGGAACGTCTCGGTGCGGACATCAGACTTAACACGCCGGTGACCCCTGCTCTGATAAAAGAGATCGCGCCGGACACGGTGTTCAATGCGATAGGTGCAGAACCGATCATCCCGAATATACCGGGCGCAGACCGCGAATTCACTGCTAACTCGCACGATGTATTAAACGGGAAAACACAGCTTTCAGGCAATGTCGTCGTTATCGGCGGAGGCATGGTCGGCATGGAAGTCTGCGAATATCTGGCCGAACGCGGATGTTCAGTAACAGATCTGGAGATGCTGCCGGAATACTGCGCGGATATGGGCATGGCCAGAAAGACCTGTGTCACGGAAAGTATTGCCGCTGCAGGCATCCAGTCGGTGACGGGAGTTACTGTAACTTCCATCGAAGAAGGAAAAGTCGTCGGAGAAAAAGACGGAAAAACTGTTGAATATCCGTGCGATCACGCTGTGTTTGCAATCGGTTCAAGATCGAGGAACGGCGAAGAGTTTGAAGAAGCAGCCCGAAAGATCGGCGCCGGTTACATGGTTATCGGTGACGCTGGAAAGGCAAGAAGAGCACTGAACGCAACAAGAGAAGCTTTTGATGCAGCAAGGACATTTGACAATCCGCAGGTCCATGCTGACATTACCAGACCACAGAAAATCATTGCTGTGACAGGAGTCACAGGAACAATGGGCGCCGAAACCGTCAAACAGTTGCTGACAAGAGGCACCAGATTCCGCGTGCGCGCATTTGCAAGACCCTCCGATGTAAACAGAGCTAAGATGAAGAAGTTGTCTTCTCCGAACCTGGATGTCATCTGGGGCGACCTCGGCAATTATGACGATATTAAACGTCTTGTGAATGGCGCTGATTATGTACTGCATATAGGAGCCATGGTTTCACCTGCCGCCGACAAATATCCCGAAAAAACACTTTATACGAATATAGGTTCTACACTAAGCATCATTAAAGCAATAAAAGAGCAGCCGGATCCTGACAAGGTGCACTTTGTATACATCGGGACTGTCGCAGAGACCGGTGCCCGTACTTACCCTATACACTGGGGCAGAGTCGGTGACCCGATCAACCCTTCGATTTTTGACTACTATGCCCTTTCCAAAGTTTTCTCGGAAATGGCAGTATTCGACTCGGGGCTCAAGCACTGGGTTTCTATCAGACAAACCGGTCAGCATCCGAGCCATGAGGGTGCGGGAGAAGGACCTATCATATTCCACCAGCCGGCAAACAATGTACTGGAATGGAGTACATCGATCGAGTCAGGCATCTGCATGGCAAATGTGTGCGAAGACTGGGTGCCGGAAAGCTTCTGGCGGAAAGCCTATAATCTGAGCAGCGGACCGGAATACCGTCTTGCCACCTGGGAACTTATAGATATCACTCTCAGCCCGTTCCACATCAGACTCACTGATCTGTATGATGCCAACATGATGGCCCAGTATAATTTCCATGGGCATTATTACTCAGACAGTCACATTTTGGATGAGATTCTCCACTTCCGCTGCATTCCGGGCGAAGTGTACTGGGGCGGTGTGACGGACGAGATGAGAAGAATGGCAGCCAATCCGATGATCGCGGCAATGTTCCCGACAGCTGAGCAGATGAAAGCTCATAATATCGAAATCGGTCATAAAAAAGGCGGCACCTACTGGGCTCTCGAAAACCATGACGAGAACTGGATAAAAGCATTCTTCGGTTCAAAAGAAAAGCGTGACGCAATTCCGGACTGGGATAAATACGAATTGTTCCACCCGAGCGAAGAGGAAACATATCTTGACCACGGCTACAACGAAGAAAAGGGGATCGAAAACCTGGATCTTGCGGATCTTCAGCAGGCAGCGGCCTTCCGCGGCGGAGAATGCCTTGAAACCGTTATGCCGAAAGACATTTATACGCCGATCAGATGGAAATGCGCTGACGGACATGAGTTCATGATGTCAGTAAACGCGGCGCTTCAGGGCGGTCACTGGTGCCCGGAATGTATCGGTCACGAATGGAAATACGGTCAGATCGCCAAAAAGAATCCTTATTACGCACAGGTCTGGACCCCGCTCCACGGCGACACGGACGACTATGTGATTCCTATGGAATTCAGCGGACTTGATATCACCAAAGAATTAAAAGAGAAGCTGGGGCTGTAATACGTCTCTTTTCTCATACACTCACAATAAAGGCCCGCGATTTTCCGCGGGCTTTTATTATACATCCGCCGCAAATTTGATGAATATGATATAATGTTCGCAGAAACCATCTTGCAAATGAGGGGAAATCAAAATGAAAAAGAAGTTAATGATCATATGCGTGATCGCACTTGCCGTATTTACAGTCTTCGGGACGTACGGCTATTACTGCACCGCCAACGCAGCCGTCATTCCGAATGCCTCGGCTTCCACCGCAAACCCCTTTGCCAAGATGAAAACTAAAGATATCAACGGCAGCAAAGTTACATATAATTCATTCGCCGGACACAAGATCACAATGATCAACGTCTGGGCCACATGGTGCGGTTACTGCGTGTCAGAAATGCCCGAGCTCCAGAAGATATCGAAAGAATACAGCAATAGCAGGAAAGTCCGCGTCATGGGAGTCATTACTCAGACCGATAATTCCACAGGAGCGATCCGCAGCGGACTCACTTCTTCTGAACGTACAAAAGCGAAGAAAATCATCAGGCAGGCAGGAACTACCTACCATCAGCTGCTTGTAAGTTCATCGATGGCGTCAGTGCTTTCCGGCCTCGAAGCATTTCCGACCACATATTTTGTGAACAGCAAAGGAAAAATAATCGGCAGCCCGGTCCTCGGTGCACGCAGCAAGGCACAGTGGGAATCGATAATAAAAGCAAAACTAAAAGCCGCATCGTAAGGATGTGTGCGGCCCTGTGCAGCACTATTTCAACAACATCTGACCTAAAACTATTCGCTCAGTTGAATAAACACAAGTTGTCATTTCTTTTTTATGACCACATCAAAAAACGATTTCATGTATTCCCGCAAAGCATCATCGCATACATAAACATAGGTACCTTTGATGCCTCTAGTCATTAATGTCATATATATATTGATTATGAACTTGCGTAAATGTCGCGGATCATTCTTCATTCCTATTCGTCCGCGCTTGTCATAGTAATTATCGTATATTGCTTCTATACGTCCGGTGTTCTTATTATAATGTATCTCACTACCGAAAATCACTCCTGCGTAATTGAGATCGTATCCCTGTATTGTGTGAATGCAGCCAATCTCATTTACCGAATCTGGCGCATTGATCCAGTCTTTGTAGGTACTGTTCCATCTGTATTTATGTCCATCAAATTCCATGTCATACAACCCCCCGCCGTGGTTGCTTTTGGTTTTCCATGGCCATGCATAGCCTGCAACATTTCTGCACAAGCCGAACTCTTGGTCTCTTTCCTTGATATCTGCGATCATCTGATTTACATCCTCGTAGAATCTCAGATCATATGCATCACCGAAGGATTTCTTTTCTAAAGGAGGATCGTCACTGAGGATTTGCTTCACATATTCTATATAATCATATCCGCCTTCACACCTCATTTCAGATGTTAAGATGCATTTTCTGAATATCCTGCTGTTTATAGTATCTCGAATGTACTGTTCGTTTATATCAGCCGGATGTACTGCCTGCATTGGATCATAAAACAGAACCTGTCTCTTGCTGCATTTTATTACCCAGTCCAGAGCGGTTCCTTCTTCATCAAGTCCAAGCGCTTTATTCATTTTATCATATGCCGGATAACTGATAAGTGCTTTCCGCTGATTCAATCTATGAGCTTCGTCGACAATAAGAATATCGTATTTTTCTTCAGGATAATTGATATTCTCAAGAAGCTTCGTAGGTGCAAGCACCATATCCCTGCTTAGTCCATCTACTTTTTCAAAAACATCTCCGACCGTTTTTTGTAATGTCGTCTGCGGCAATACTAGCCCAACCTTTAAATTGCCGATTTCCTCAGCCAGATTGTCAATAGCATTCACCTCATCAGGATCATCGGCAGGAATGGTATCCCCTATTTCAGAGAATAATTTCATCATGAAAACTGCGAGTACAGTTTTACCTGTACCGGCTCCGCCTTCAACCAGCATTGTGGATTCTGTGCCTGAATTGATATCATCCAGCACCATCTGCAGTATTTCCGTCAGTGCTTCAGCCTGTTCTGAAGAAAGAGCCTTGTATGGAGAATACTTAAACATATCAGAGTTCTCTATTTCCTTTAGCGAATTGACCGCCAGCCCCTCACGTTTCAGTTCATTCCATATATTATTAAAGTTGTTTTCATAAACTTCACGGTTGTAATAATTGTGGTCGATCAGACCGTGATTATTGTTCTGAAGCTTAAACTTGCCGTCTGCCGCCATATACTTGATCAAAAACGATTCCAGATCAAGTATTACTGACTTGTTAAAATCATCATCACTGATGACATGTATCTCTTTAAGCACCCTTCTTGCATTATTCATGTAATGTTGTGAAGTGCGCTGTGAAACATCAACAGTTTCTCCTATATAAGCCTCATTGTCATTATTGATAATATAAACAACAGGCCAGTTGTTCCCGTGCGGAAGTTTTTTCACATTCGCCGCGGCATTTACATCAAAAGGCACCTTAGGAATTTTCATATTTACCCTCTACAATTTATCATACTTCAAGCTTTTCCCCTTGCATTTCTCAACGGGATATTTGTTCTCGTTCTTTCTTAATTTATCCAGCATGATCTGTCCGATATCTGCACCCAGTCTGTCGGCCATCACAAAGCAGTAATTCATCACATCCGCAAGTTCTTCGCATACGTGATCACGGTCGTAACTGCTGTCCCACTGGAAACATTCCAGCAGCTCACCTGCCTCGATTGAAATGGATTTTGCCAGGTTTTCCGGACTGTGAAACTGATCCCAGTCGCGTTCCTGATTGAATATCACTATCTTCTCCTGAATATCCTGAATATCACTCATTTATTTTTCCTGCTTTCTGAAACTATCTTACAGTAATTTTATACCTGCTCCGCACATGCCGCAAGTCGGCGTTCCCGCTCCAGTCAGAATATACTTTTATCATCGATCACGATTGTTTGTATGCCCTATTCCGCATTTAGATGAGGTCTGCAGTGCCGATATCCGGCTGATGGGGTACATTTTTTCACTGATCACGACCGTTTGTATACCCTATTCCGCGATTAGATGAGGTCTGCAGTGCCGATATCAGGCCGATGGGGTATACGTTTACGCTGATCACGACCGTTTGTATACCCTATTCCGTGATTAGATGAGGTCTGCAGGCCTGCAAAGCGGCCGACAGACCTTACTGCTGCACCGCAAAGAGCAGCAGGCGGGTGAATGGAGTTGTTAATAAAATGCCCAGGTGCAGAATCAGTATCATATGAACCACTGCTTTTGAACCACTGCTTTTGAGCCCCTGCTTCTGAACCCCTGCTTTTGAGCCCTTGCTTCCACGCAGAAAAATGCTGCGAATGTGATAGAAAACCGATTATGCGGATATAATAGCATTACGGAAATCAATACCGGCAATGGCCGGGGAAGGCGGTGCAATATGAACAGCAATCACACAATTTATCTCGCGGGCGGATGCTTCTGGGGCGTGCAGGAATACTTCAGCCGCATTCCGGGAGTGATCGAGACCGAAGTCGGCTATGCGCAGGGTTTTACGGATGACCCGACGTATGAGGACGTCTGCTATAAGGACACCGGTTATGCGGAGACCGTGAAGGTGGTATTCGATGATGCAGTAATACCTCTGGAGAAGATCCTCTACGCGTACTTCAAGATCATTGACCCGACGCTTATCGACCGTCAGGGCATGGATATGGGGCATCAGTACCGCACGGGTATTTACTACACCGCTGAAGATGACCGCGGGCCGATCGAAGCGTATATGGCGGAAGAACAGAAAAAATATCCTGGGAAACAGATATGGACCGAGCTCGAAAAGATCGAGACTTTTTATACGGCCGAAGATTATCATCAGGATTACCTGAAGAAAAATCCGCGCGGCTACTGCCATGTGGATATGCATAAAGCAGACGAGTTCGAGTAAACAGACGAGTTCGAACAGGCAAACAAGCTCAAATAAGCGTGAGTATAAAAAAGGGGCTGTCGCATTAAGGGATTAATTATCCCCTGATGCGCGGCTCTTTTTTCGTAGATTTCTTTTCGTCCGGATAGGTCTGCATCTCAGAATGCATTCCGTGCATTTTGGGGCGCAGTAAACAGAGGCCCTGCAGGATGCTTGCTTCTTCGTGAGGATTCAGGCAGCTGCCTCTGTGCAGAACAGATGCCGCCCTGTCGTTCCAGACTGTATTTTGTTGTGGAGTTTTTCGATATTGTGTGAGATTGCAAGAAGTGTGCTTTCCGCAAATACATTGGTACGGCCGCGGCTCATGAACCTTCTGAATCCTCTGTCCTGTTTCACATCGGCAAACGACCCTTCGGCCTGGATGCTTCTGTTGATACGCAGCATGCATCCTTCCGGGCTCGTGATCCTCGCAAGGCTTTCGGCTCTCTGCGCCGCAAGCCGCCTCGAGACTTCGAATCTCTTGGTACGCTCTTCCTCCGGTATCTTCCAGTTGCGGCCTTTTATGCATTCGCCGCGGTAAGGGCATCCGGTGCATTCCCGGCATTCATAGATCGTTTTTGTTGCGGTATACCCGTTTCTGCTTTTGCGGCTGTGTACGTCGCATGCGCATAGTCTTTTTCCGGCTCTGCATGTGTAGTAATCACCGTCCGCATTGTACGCCATGTTCTCCCGGCGGCTTATGTCGTTTCTGTATTTTCTCTTCTTCGATATTTCATAATTTGCCGGCTTGATGAACGCTGCCATGCCATGGGAACTCAAATATGAATAATTCTCTTCACTTTCATATCCGGCATCGGCAACGATATTTTTGTATCTTAAGGATATGTGTCCGTACATGTCTTCGATAAACGGCTCGAGCGTCTTCGTATCATTCGGATACGGCGTTATCGATATCCATGTGACATATTCAGAATCGACTCCGTGCTGAAGATTGTATGCCGGTTTTAGCTGTCCGTTCAGCATGGCATCTTCCTTCATGCGCATGAAGGTCGCATCGTGGTCCGTCTTGGAATAGCTGTTCCTTTCCCCGCATATTCTGATGCGGCGTTCATATCCTTTAAGCCGGTCAAGGTAAGCATCCAGAGTCTCGATATGTCTCTGGAGTTGTGTTTTGTGTGAGCCCTTTCCGTGAACGAAAGATATTCCTTCCTCATTTTTTATCCTGACAAGACGTCGTCTGAGTTTGGCGACATCCTTTTTTCTGACCTCTCCGTGCCATAGTGGTTTAAGGCCGTAGGTGCCGATGCATTCTTCCGTGAGTGCAGCCAGCTTTTCCAGGAGTATTTTCTGATTCATTGTCACGGATTTTTTCCAGACAAAAGTATATTTGTTTGCGCATGCCTCTATCTTTGTACCGTCTATGAATATGTCATGCCCCGAAAGTTCCCCAAGCTGATAAAGGAGCTCCGATGTCTGTGCCAGAAGCTCTTTTGCACATGGGGCAAAATGCAGGCTCCTGAATCTTGCGAATGTGGCATGATCAGGAACCGGCATACCCTCAAGCAGGTACATGTAGTTGATATCCCGCCTGCATGCTTTCTCCATTTCGCGCGATGAATAATGTCCGTCGAGATATGCATAGAGCACTATCTTGAGCATCTGACGCGGGTCTGCCTGATTTTCCCTTGTCCGGGAATACGTCGCATAAAGATCTGTAAGATCCATTTCCTCCACAAACTGACTCAGCAGCCTCACGCAGTCATTGTCCGGAATGACCATGCTCAGTTCCATCGGTATTTTTAATTGATAACTGCTCTCATTTAGCGTATAATTTCTTTGTAAAATATTTTGGTTCATAATTATATTTTACCAGAAGTCTTCGGTTCATTGCGGACCGGAGCTTTTGTTTTTTGTTGTTTTTTGAATGCATGAAAAAAGGGCCGCGCATCAGGGGATAATTAATCCCTTAATGCGACAGCCCCTTTGCTTACTTCGATAAATTTGGTTAGTTCTCCCTATTCGAACTCAGCCACTAACATCAGGTACTAACCTTATTTGTTTAGTAAATATGATTTCTCGTGATTTTGAACTATATCAGCTGTCCAAGTCGTATGGCATTAATATGCTATTGATGCCAATTATGTTCCAGGTCATTATGCCAAATCAAAATTTATTCATGTTGAACCGAACTATCTGTATTGGCAATACTCAAATTTATTATTCTATCACTGATATGAGCAATCATCGGCAGATCATGTGCTATTATCATCATAGTCATATTCTTTTCATCTCTAATGCTCTTCAGTAAATGAACTATTTGCGACTGTATGGAAACATCAAGAGAAGATATCGGTTCATCTGCTATCAGCAGATCTGGTCCGGTAATGATAGCACGTGCTATTGCGGCCCGCTGGCGCTGGCCCCCTGAAACGTCATATGGAAACCTGTTTGCCAGGGATGTTTCCAGTTCCACGCGTTCCATAGCCTTAATGACCCTATCATTAAGTTCTTTTTTAGAACCATACTTACCATTAATAACAAGAGGTTCTGCAATTATGTCTTTTATCTTCATCCTTGGATTGAATGCAGATGCGGAATCCTGAAATATCATTTGCTTTGCACAATGCGGAGCGATAGTTATCGTTCCATCAGTAGGTTCATAAATACCCATAATGCATCTTGCCAAAGTAGATTTTCCACAGCCCGAATCCCCGATAACTCCAAGGATTTCTCCTTTGTATATGTCCATATTATAGTTCTTCAAAACCGTTAGTGATTTTTTACGATTCATTTCAAACCGTTTTGTAAGACATTTTACAGTAACGATTGGCTCTGTATTATGTACCATTCCATCAGCACTATGGCTATGCATCTCACCATTATGGAAATGTACTAATCCATGCACATGTCCCTTACCTTTTCCGTAATTCACAAAGCTCAATAGTCTCTTCGTATATTCATTCTGTGGATCTTCAAAGATTTGATCTGTTGGCCCCGTTTCGACGATTTTACCGCTGTTCATTACTGCAACCCTGTCGGCTATATTTTCTACTAACCCAAGATCATGTGTAACGAAAATCATACCGCGGTCATTGCTATACGCGAGTTGCTTGATAAGTTCGATTATCTTATTTTGAGTAGTCATATCCAATGAGGTCGTAGGTTCATCAGCAACAAGAAGTTTAGGGTTACAGGCAAGAGCAATTGCTATTGCAACCCTTTGCCGCATACCTCCTGAAAAATGATGCGGATACTGTGAGAAACGCTCTTCCGGAGATTTTATTCCTACTTGTTTCAGGAGTTCAATTGTACGTTCTTTTGCATCTATTTTGGAAATCTTTTCATGTGCAGTAATTGCTTCCATGATTTGTTTTCCTATGGAAAATGTAGGATTAAGTGAGGACATTGGATCCTGAAATACCATCGATGCATCTCGTCCGCGTACTTTTTCCATTTCCTCTTCAGTTAATTCAAGTATGTTTTGGCCGCACAGAAAAATACTACCCTGTTCAATAATCGCATTTCCGGAATGGAGTCTTAATATTTCTCGACATATTGCTGTTTTGCCGCAGCCTGATTCACCGACGAGAGCTAATGTCTCGCCGGCTTTTACATTCAGGCTCACACCGCGGACGGCAGGTACATCTCCCTGCGGACTGCGGAATGACAATATCAAATCTACAATTCTTAGAAGTTCTTCATTCATCATTTCTCCGTTAATTGCTGCCTTTGGTCCAGTCTGCTATATTATAGAATACACCTACACCATGATGGCCAAGTATTGTGCTCTTTGTGATGCCTGATATATTTGTTCTGATTGCGTAATCTGCGTCAACATAACAAATAAACGAATATGGCATATTCTGCGTGAGCTCTATCTGGAATTGTTTATAAAGAGCCTTTCTTGCCGAACTGTTTTCTGTATGTCTTGCTGCTGTTAAAGTCTTATCTACTGCAGAATTCGAATAATATGTATAGTTGTCTCCTGCACCCGTCGTGAATACTTTATAAGTGTGATCATCTGCATCAAATGGGCTTCCCCATCCAATAATAGCTGCTGTCTGATGTTCCCAGTCAAGGCTTTCTTTGGATTTTGCAATAGCATTTACTCCAACATCCTGAAGTTCCTTTGCACACATTTTAGCCATATCGATTCTCACCTGATCATCGGCCATAGCCCAGATAGTAAATTTCAGCTCTTCACCATTCTTTTCAAAATATCCGTCTTTATTTTTCTTCCATCCGTCAGCTTTGAGAAGACTTACACATTTCTTTTTATTATATGTGAATTTCTTCATTCCCGAATAATTGTACTTGTTTTTCTGGATCGGCGAATATGCGACCTGTCCTTCTCCCAGGAGTACGCTCTTAACTATCGCTTTTCTGTTTATTGCATAGCTCAGTATATTAGGCAGTTCGCTGTGTTTTTTGAAAAACTTATTATTGAAATTGTAGCAGATGGCTCTATAATCTGCAGTCTTCATATCATAAATATTGAAATCTTTATTATCTGACAAAGTCTTTGCATCCTTAGGGGTTATCTGGGCCATATCTATCTCGCCCTTTTTCAACGCCAGTGCTCTTGCATCACTGTCATCTATTATCTTGAACACTACGTTTTTGATTTTAGGAGTACCACCGTAATATCCCTTAAATGCTTCCATTGTGATACTTTCGCCTTTATCCCACTTGACCAGCTTATATGGGCCGGATCCTACCGGATTAGTGTTGAAATCGGCATTTGTCATATCTTTGCCCTCGAGTAAGTGTTTTGGCAGAATACCAATTGTCATATACTCTGGGAATGCCACATTTGCCTGTTTAAGTTTGATATTTACTGTAAGTTTATCAGGGCATGTGATTTTTTCAATATCTGTATAATTTGATACTATTTCAGAATTGTTGTCTTTATTCAGAATAGCTTCAAGCGTAAACTTTACGTCTGCAGAGGTAAGAGCTTTTCCATCGTGGAATGTTAACCCCTTCTTGAGATTGAATGTGTACGTTTTAGTCGATTCGTTCCAAGACCATGATTTTGCCATTCCCGGAACAACTTTGTTGTTCTTGTCGTGTGCAGTCAATCCGGCGAACAACAGCGCATTTATCTCACCGTGTTCATATAATGCCGGGTTTATGGATGTATAATCCTTGCTGCCATATACCAGTGTGTCTGTATCATTCGCAGTGCTTCCGCATCCCGTGAAGCTGAGGCATGTAAATACCATCATGCAACACAGCAACATCAGTAATAAACTTTTTTTCTTTTTCATTTTTTCTCTCCTCTCTCTACAAATTACTGTAGAGTCTGTTGTTGCTTTTTCTTATATACTCGCCGATTGCTGTAATACACATCAGCGTAGTTACCAAAAATATCCCCGGTATCAATATCAGCCACCATGAATTTGAAAGCATTACATCCTGTGACATAGACATGAGGCTTCCCCATGATACTGTAGTCAGCGGCAGTCCAAGGCCCAGAAAACTCAATGTTGCCTCAGTACCTATAGCAGCGCCGATATTCATTACTACCATAAACATAATTGACGAAACGAAATTTGGAGCAAGATGCTTCCTCAAAATATACAGGAAACTGCCATTCATCGTTTTGGCGGCAAGCACATAATCGCTTCTTCCTATTTGACGGACTTCACTTCTGATCACCTTTGAAATAGTCATCCAGTGTGTAAGTCCTATCACGACTGCAATTGAAGTAGGTGTAGGGTTCCCCCAAATAGCCTGCAGAAATATCACCAGAAGTATCGCCGGTATGCTCATGATGAGTTCTGTAAATCTCATCATAATATCATCTATATGCTCTCCTGCAATGCCACTGATGCATCCATATAATAACGCTATCAGCGTAGATATCACGGTGGCAAGCAAGCCAATATATATTGACACCCTTCCCCCATAAAGCACCATCGAAAACAAATCGCGGCCGAGAGTATCTGTACCGAATATATGTGCAATCGTAGGTGACTGATTCAATGCAAGCTCATCCATATCCCCGGAAGTATAAGGTGCAATCACCCCTGCAAACAAGCAGAGCACTATTATCACTGCAAGTATCGCTATAGACACTCTTGGCTTATTATCTCTGTCATTCAATGTTTCGTTGTTTCTGTTTAAGTGAAAACCTGTTATTATTTTCATGCTTCCACCTCTGTAAGAGTGTCTTCTGATGACAGATCCATACGCTCATAGCTCATACGTGGATCAATGAATTCATTTATTATCTGAGCTGCAATATTAAATACCAGCACGACCACTCCTGTTATCAGACATAAAGCCATCAGCATATTGTAGTCCTGATATTTCGCTGCTTCAAAGCTGAGAACGCCTAGTCCCGGATACGAAAATACCATTTCTACGACATATGTGCCGCCGAGAATATGAGGTACTGCAATGGCCATAATCGTGAGCATTGACGGCATGATGTTCCTCATACATTGCTTTTTCATTATTATCTTCCGTGGAATACCCTTTGCTTTACAGAGAAGAACATATTCTTGTCTTGTCTCTTCTATAAGCTTATTTCTTATCATATACGTGTAATACCAAAGATGTTCAAGCACGAGAACCGTGACAGGTAATATTAAATGAAATATCCTGTCCAATATACCTCCGCCTCCATATGAATATGAACCGCTTACCGGGAATATCGGAATATTTATTGAAAAGACTAATATTAATATTATGGCCATGAAAAATGCCGGGATGCTTGCACTTATAACACCCACTCTGCAGATCACCCGATCTGCTCGTTTTCCTTCGTGAAGTGCACACCACCTTCCCAATAACATTGCGAGCCAGAAAAGTATCAGATATGTAAGGCCTCCAAGCACAAGCGTATTTTTCCAAAACGCTCCTATGACAGTTGTAACCGGCTGCTTATATTTATAAGATATTCCCCAGTCGCCATGGATTGCTTTATTTACCCATTTTATATACTGTACAGGAATAGATTCATTTAATCCCAGCTTTTCCTTTGCTATGTACCGCTGCTCACTGTTCATATGTTCCAAACTGTCGCCATAATAGGCCTGAAGCGGATCGCCCGGGCAAAGTCTTGCTATTCCAAAAACAAACATCGAAAGTACGATCATTACAATTATCATCTGTCCTATTTTTTTTAATATGAAACCAACTTTGATATTATTCATCTGCTCCTGCTTTCGATTACTAAAAAAGAAGATATATCTGCAAATTCTTTTGCATACATATCTTCCTGATATTATTCCGTTTATTCTATTACTTTAGTCACTGCGTAATTCTATAAAACATTGTATTCTTACAATTAGATACTCTTCTGGGCATCTATATATTAAAATTACGTACAAATAATTATACCATGACCGACTTTTTTTTCAAGTATTAAATTATTATTCACAACAACTTATTTGCCTCTAACTTTTGATTGATACTTGATTCCAACCGCTTTCTCAACTGCCGCTTCAACCAATCTATCCAAAGCTTCTCCCCACACCTTTGTCCATGAGCCGCGGCCTGCATACTCGACTTCTCTGATGATATAGCTCAATGCGCTGGCAGCTCTTGCTACGATGTTCCTGAATGTGACCGGATCTTTGGCACCGTCTGAGTGCTTTATTGATGCACTTACCGGAACGATGATAAGCTGTCTTTTTATCTCGATCAGGCTTTCTTTTTCAGCCCCTCTCGTCACTGCTCGTCTAACTTGTTTGTTCCATTCATCCTTCACTTTGTTATTTTCTTGTACCTCTTGGACTTTCGGATTGTTCTTGCCGATCTTCTTTGTGGGAATATATGGACTGTTTTTAGGGAAGACACGCATCTGTTCTCTCTCTGAAAGCTGACTGTTCATCAGCTCTGTGAACAGGCCTTTGGCTTCGTCCAGGAATGCCAGACTCTTGAATACCGGCTTCTTCTTTTCAAACAAATGCTCTTCATATACCATCCCCTTAAGTATCTTTTTGTAGCCTGGAAGCAGCTTACCATTCTCATCCACTGCTTCTTTCTTTGTTCTGATATGGCCACCATCTGGTGCATAATAGCGATCTCTGGTAGCGATTTTCTGTACCGGTTCAAGCAGCTTTTCCCTCTCTGAATATATAAGATGAATATGGAAGTTGGTACGCCGTTTGTTGTGATGGAGTGCTGCTATACACTCCACACCGTATTTTTCTTTGAACTTATCTACGAAGAACTTTAGCAGTTCATCGTGATCATAGTAGAACATTGACTTCGGCAGAGCTATTATAAGTTCCCTCGCCTCGATACATTGTCCGCTAGTTCCGTTCCGTGCAAAGTCCTCTTGATTTTCCTTTGCCAGCTCTCGCCAGAACTCTCTGGGCGCCGTTTCATATACCGAATATAAGTTTTCCTGCCTGGCCTCGCTGCTGATATAGTTGATCCTTCCGGTTACATTATTCAATTTTTTCTGCTCAACAAAGACTACCCCCTTTCATGTCTCTCCCTTTCTGCCACGTCCTTCAATCACGGGCATTCACGCCCCGCGAGGCGAAAACCCCGAGAACAAATCGTAAGATTTGTGCGTAGGGTGTATTTCGCTCTCAAACGGCGAGGCCTGTCTATTAGATTTCTCTTTCTTATATGAAGATGGCAAGGTGCCCTGTCTCTATAGTTATGGCCGCCTTGCTTTCTTACATTAATCAATGATTTGATAATACTGTGTACCATGTGTCACATTCTTTGACGGCTACCGTACCAATGCTGGCTTTTGCGTTCCTTAATGTCTTTGCTCGAATGCCTCTCGCCTCGGCTTCTGCAGCAAGTTCTGTACTTGACATCTTTCCCCCTGACAACACTTCCCTTAAAAAATCTTCAGCTTCCTTGCGTTTTTTCCCTCTATTACTGCCTGCAAGCAGTTCATCTGCGGTAATATCATATTCTCCTATCCACTGAAATCCTTCTTCTTTACTGAGCCGAAAAGCATATCATAGTATTGAATAGCATGATTGAAAATCGCACTGAGTTGATTGTGTAATGTTTTCAGATACACTGGTGAAAACAAGTTTCCATTCTTATCCTTTTGCTTGCGCATAGTGTTTTGCCACTTGATTACATCTCTCGGTGTGATCTCCGACATTTTCTTTTCTCCGAAGTATGGAAGTATCTTAGCTCTCACTATCGCTTCTTTTGTGCGCCATGTGCTCTCTTTGACTTGAGGCCGCTTATCAGTTTCATACATTTCATAAAAACTGCTCATTGTCATGTTCAGATCAGTTTTGCACTGCTGAAGAAATTTTCTTTCCCAATCTTTCGCTTCACGCTGAGTATCAAATCCGCGCTTTTTCTTCAGCTTGTTTTGTCCCTGCCAGTCCTTATACCTTACACTCACATACCATTGACCTTTTTTACTTTTCTTATTTTCATCTTTGTATACCGGCATCGTCATTTCTCCTTTCATAATCCCTCGTCCCATAAAAGTGCTCATAGAAGAACTTTCTGTCTATCCTTCCCGGGATGGTGTGATATCCCTGCTCCTTCATTTCTTTGTTCATTTGTCTTATCAGCTTGTATGCGTACGGTTCTGATACTTCCAGTGCTTCCATTACATCCTGCACTCTCATGAACATTTTTTCGCTTACTACCATTACTTCCTCACCTTCTTTTTTTACACGTATTTACTTTAATTGTTTCTGCAATGTATATTATACTAACTGTTTTTAGTTAAGTAAATACTAAATTAACGCTTTTTAGTTAATTTTTATTGATTTCATTTACACTATATGCTATACTTTGCCTATAAAGGCATTGCATGCCTTTGAAAGAGAGGAATACAATGGCTATTGGCGAAAGGATGCATTATTTCCGTACGCTTCTCGGCATGACGCAAAAATATCTTGGACAAAGGATCGGTTTCAGTGAAAAGACAGCTGATGTTCGTATCGCTCAATATGAATCTGAAAAACGCGGTCCAAAAGCTGAGATGATAAAGCAGCTTGCTGAGGTATTTGATGTTGCGCCTGAAGCACTCAAAGTTCCTGATATCGATAACTACATCGGATTGATGCATACATTATTTACATTGGAAGATCGTTATGGATTGACGATCACTAAACTGGATGATCAAGTCTGCCTTAAGCAGGATATAAATCATCCGAACTATGACATTTCATTAGCAGAAGATCTTATCTCCTGGTATGATACAAAGAACCGACTCACCAGCGGCAGTATTACGACTAAAGCTTACGACCACTGGCGCTATCACTACCCGGCAGATAAAGCCGCAGATTCAAATGCCAATATCGACAAATTGCGAAAATAACCGCACGCTAAAAATGACACTAAAATAGCCTCCCTGAGCTTAATTAACTCAGAGAGGCTTTCTGCTTTTCAAATATCAGCCATCAAAGGATCAGCTACCTTTGATGAATAATGCCAAGCTATCACATGATGCCAAATTGATGCCAAAAGCAAATTTTGACTCACACAAATCCAGCAATTCCAATGCTCACAGCATTTCCGTTTACTATTCGAACTCTATCGTCCCGGGTGGTTTGCTGGTGCAGTCGAACATGACTCGGTTGACGTGGTCGACTTCGTTGACGATGCGGGTGGTTATCTTTGAGAGCAGAGGCCAGGGGATCTGTGCAGCTTCGGCTGTCATGAAATCCGCGGTCATTACTGCGCGCAGTGCGATGGCATAATCGTAGGTGCGGAAATCGCCCATGACTCCGACCGACCTCATATTGGTCAGTGCTGCGAAATACTGGCCCATGCTGCCCTGCAGAGTTTTCTTGAACAGCATCGGATCATATGAATCATGGCCCGCTTCCCTCTTCAGTTCTTCATACTGCTTTTCCGAATAAGCTGCGATCTCCTCTCTGTAGATGGCATCCGCTTCCTGGACGATCTTTACCTTTTCCTCAGTGACTTCGCCGATTATCCTTATCGCCAGTCCCGGACCCGGGAATGGCTGTCTGGAAACGAGGTTCTCCGGTATGCCCAGTTCACGTCCGGCATTGCGGACTTCGTCCTTGAAAAGCATGCGCAGCGGCTCGATTATTTCCTTGAAATCGACATGCTCGGGAAGACCTCCTACATTATGATGCGATTTTATCGTCGCCGAATCACCGAGACCGCTTTCGATGACATCGGGATAGATCGTTCCCTGAACGAGGAAGTCGACTGTGCCGATCTTCTTGGCTTCGTCTTCGAATACACGAATGAATTCTTCGCCGATGATCTTTCTTTTCTTTTCCGGCTCGGTGACCCCGGCCAGTTTGCTGTAGAATCTGTCCTGCGCATTGACGCGTATGAAGTTGAGATCATAGGGACCGTCGGGCCCGAATACAGCTTCGACTTCGTCGCCTTCATTTTTCCTCAGCAGGCCCTGATCGACAAATACGCAGGTGAGTTGTTTGCCCACTGCCTTTGAGAGCATCACGGCTGCGACTGAAGAATCCACGCCGCCACTGAGTGCACAAAGAACTTTGCCGTTGCCTACTCTGCCGCGTATATCGCGGATGGTGTTCTCCACGAAGGAACCCATTTCCCAGTCGCCTCTGCAGTGACAGACATCGATGACAAACGCCCGCAGCATTTCTATGCCACCCTCAGTATGCATGACCTCCGGGTGGAACTGCGTGGCATAGAATTTCCTTGAGGTATCTTCCATGGCAGCCACAGGACATTTTTCTGTCCTGGCGGTTATTTTGAAACCTTTTGGCGCCCTGGCAATATAGTCCGTATGGCTCATCCATGCGGTTATCGTTTCTGCTGATTCGCTGAACAGCACTGTGTCTGTATCGAGGTGAGTCTCAGTGCTGCCGTATTCGCTGGTCGGCGCAGTCTCCACCTTGCCGCCGAGCGCATGCGCCATCAGCTGTGCTCCGTAGCAGATACCGAGGATGGGCACTCCCAGTTCGAACAGTCCCTGATCGTATTCGAGGGCCGCTTCCCCGTAGACGCTGTTCGGTCCGCCGGTAAAGATTATTCCCTTCGGTTCCATCTCTTTGATTTTTTCCAGAGGAAAAGTATATGGCTGTACTTCGGCATATACGCTGCATTCGCGTACCCGGCGCGCTATCAGCTGATTGTACTGCCCGCCGAAATCCAGTACCAGAATTTTTTCGTGCTGCATTTGGTCTCCTTCTGTTATTGATTTTATAGTCAGCCTGAGCTATCTCATGCTGTTGCTGGATGTATCCTTTTTCATGACATCATGTGCCCCGCCTTCGACGATGCTCGTTGCCGATACCAGCGTCAGCTTCGCATCATCCTGCAGGTCGCGGATATTGGTCACGCCGCAGTTGCACATCGTTGATTTTACTTTCTGCAGCGACTGTCTGACATTGCTGGCGAGTTCACCTGCATACGGTACATATGAATCCACTCCCTCTTCAAATGAGAGCTTGGATTCTCCGCCCATGTCATAACGCTGCCAGTTCCTGGCTCTTGCCGAGCCCTCGCCCCAGTACTCCTTCACATAGCTGCCGTTGACATTCAGCCTTGCTCCCGGAGACTCGTCGAATCTGGCGAAGTATCTGCCCATCATCAGGAAATCCGCTCCCATCGCCAGCGCCAGAGTCATATGATAGTCATAGACGATGCCGCCGTCAGAGCAGATCGGGATATATACTCCCGTTTCTTTATAATAGTCGTTGCGTGCCTTGGCGACATCCATGACCGCGCTTGCCTGTCCGCGGCCGATGCCCTTCTGTTCGCGCGTTATGCATATCGAACCGCCGCCGATGCCTATCTTCACAAAATCTGCGCCGGCATTGGCCAGGAACAGAAAGCCTTCCTTATCAACTACATTGCCTGCCCCAATCTTTACTTTGTCGCCGTAATTGCTTCTCACGAAATCAAGAGTCTCCTTCTGCCATTCGCTGTAGCCCTCGCTGGAGTCTATGCAGAGAACATCGGCGCCCGCATCGACAAGGGCCGGTATCCTTTCCTCGTAATCCCTGGTATTGACGCCCGCGCCGACCATATATCTTTTGTGATTATCGAGCAGTTCGTTGGGATTGGCTTTATGTGAGTCATAGTCTTTTCTGAATACGAAATATGTCAGCCGCTGCTCTTCATCTATTATGGGAAGCGCATTGAGTTTGTGGTCCCATATTATATCGTTGGCTTCCGAAAGAGATATTCCTTCCTTGGCATATACCATCTTTTCGAACGGGGTCATGAATTCGCTGACCTTCGTGCTCTTATCCATCCTGCTGACACGGTAGTCGCGGCTCGTTACTATGCCGACCAGTTTTCCTTCTGCTGTACCATCTTCAGTTACGGCAGTGGTCGAATGTCCCGTCCTGTTCTTTAATTCCAGTATATCTGCCAGCGTAGCATCCGGTCTGATATTTGTGTTGCTCTCTACGAATCCCGCCTTGTAGCTTTTGACTCTGCGAATCATCCTTGCCTGTTTTTCTATGGGCTGAGATACATATATAAAAGATATCCCGCCTTCCTTTGCCAGAGCGATGGCCAACTTGTCATCAGACACAGCCTGCATCACAGCCGACACCAGCGGGATGTTCATGTTTATCTCGGATTCCTGTCCTTTTTTGAATTTCGTTATCGGGGTACGCAGCACAACATTGTCTGTCTTGCATTCCTTCGATGAATATCCGGGTACCAGCAGATATTCATTGAAGGTCCTCGATGGTTCGTTGTAGTATGTTGCCATGATGCCTCCTTGTCCGTGTTATCCATATGATACATGACAGCGGCTGATTCGAGCGCTGCCAGAGTGATTACTTTGATGTTTATTTTATAACAAAGGCCTTCATTTTTCAATCAAAGCCTTGATGTTTTTTTGCAGCCGCAATATTCGGCGAGATTTGATCCGGCCGGCACTTTTTTTGCTGCAGCACGCATTCCTGCGTTCCTTTGTTTCCAAGGGGTGCACGGCTTTGTTCCGCATAGCGGGACGCGCCGCCGAATAACGGAGCCGTCCTTATTGACCGCGCGGACAGTATGGATTATTCTGCATTCGAAAAGCAGATAACATAGTGACAAACCAGATACGTGAGGAGGTAACAACTATGCAGATGATAATCAACGGGAAAAAAACAGACAGTGCGGACGGAAGGACATTTGAAGTAACCGATCCGGCAACAGGGAAAGTCATTGACACCATGCCGAAAGCGACGCCGGACGATGTCGAAAAGGCTGTTGCTGCTGCTGTCGAAGGGCAGAAAAAGTGGGCCGCCGTCCCTGTCCATGAACGTGCAGATGTGCTTTACCGCTTTCTTGATCTTGTAGAGAAAAACAAAGAGGATCTGGCGCAGACTCTGATGATGGAAAACGGCAAGCCCATCACCGAAGCCAGAGCTGAGATCGGCAATATCAATACAGGTTTTTCCGGCTTCATCGAGGCAGCAAAGCATTACCACGGAGAACTGCTGTCCCCCGGCGGCGAAGCAGGGCAGGAAAATCATTTTCAGATGGTCACCCGCGAACCCATGGGCGTGGTTGCCTGCGTCATACCTTTCAATTTCCCCTGTGATCTTTATGATCAGAAAGTGGCCCCGGCTCTGATGATGGGCAACGCAGCCATAGTCCTTCCGAGTTCCGATAATCCGATGACCCTGATGAAGCTCACCGGACTGCTGGTCGAAGCAGGTGTCCCTGACGGCGTCATCCAGTGTCTTACAGCTCCCGGCGCAGTAAAGGAAGCCGCGACGAAGGATCCGCGCGTGCATTTCGTGACTCTTACCGGCAGCACCGAGGTCGGGATCAGGACTGCGGAGATATGCGCAGCGAACCTGACTCCGTCGGCGCTGGAACTGGGAGGCAACGACGCTTTCATCGTTCTGGAAGACGGAGATGTGGATCTGTCCGTCGAGGAAATGATCTGGGGAAGAATGTATAATACAGGTCAGGTATGCTGCGCCAGCAAACGTTTTCTTATACACAGATCTCTGAAAGACGAGTTTGCCGAAAAAGCCGTCTCCCGCATCAGACAGCTGAAATACGGCGATCCGAAGAATGATGATACACAGATCTCATGTCTGATCAGTGAAAAAGCGGCCATAAAAGTAGAAAAAGAAGTGGAACAGACTGTCAGTGAAGGCGGCCGGATAATCCTCGGCGGCAAAAGGAACGGAGCATTCTATGACCCTACTGTGATAGTCGATGTGCCCAGGACAGCCGCTGTAGCCAAAGATATGGAAATATTCGGGCCGGTAGTCCCTGTGATCAGTTTCGACACTGATGAAGAAGCTGTCGAGATCGCCAACGCCTCCGTCTTCGGACTGTCCAGCTGCGTCTTTTCCAGAGATGCAAAACGTGCCATGAAGGTGGCCCGGGCCATGGAAGCAGGCGGCGCGGTGATAAACGGCGCCAGCTTTTTCAGAGCATTCGAGCAGCCGTTCGGCGGCTGGAAACACAGCGGCATCGGCAATGAAGGTGTGACTGCCACATTTGACGAGATGACCAGAATCAAAACCATAGTCCTCAAAAATATCCTTTAACAACAAAACGCATGAACATCAGACCATTATGTAAGGAGGGATCTACGATGTTGAAAGCAAAGACAGGATACAGTACCGCTGCAGACGGTACAGCAGCCGGCCGTGAAGCGGCCGATATGATCAGACAGGACCTCAAGGCTCCGAATATGGCATTCGTATACAGCGGAGTGCAGTACGACCAGAAAGCCCTTATGAGCAGTATAAGCAGGGAACTGCCGAATGTACCGCTCATAGGCAACACATCTTTCACAGGTGTGATAACACCTGACGGATTTAAGGGCGGCGAAAACAGTTTTGTCGGCATCATGGCTCTTGAAGATCCTGACATGGTCGTCGGTGTCGCCGGCGCTCCCAAAAATGGCGATGCCCGTTCCACGGGCCGGGCCGTAGCCGAAGCGGCACTCAAAGACGCAGGCAAAACGACAGCACCTGACTATTTCTACATGTCTGCTCCTCCGGGCGAAGAAGAGACTTATCTCAAAGGCATATCCGACGTGATCGGCAGGGTGCCCTTTTTCGGCGGATCTGCGGCAGATAATACAATAGCCGGTGACTGGCTGCTCTATACAGATAAAATGGTCACTCCCGACGGAGTTTCGGCAGCATTTTTCTACACAGACAAACCCTTTGCGAACAAGTTCACCGGCGCTTATAACGAAACGAAAAATATGGGCATAATCACAAAACTGGACGGCAAAAGAACTCTTATGGAAATCGACGGCATGCCTGCAGTGAAAAAATATATGGAATGGACGGGTCAGCCTGAAGATGCATGCATGGGAGCCAATCTGCTGGCTACATGTGTAACTGCTCCTCTGGGAGTCAAAGACAGGCTCGGCGAACTTACCGCAGTGAGACACCCGATGAACGGCAATGACGACTGGTCCATGGCCGTCGGGAACGACATGGCTGTCGGCACAGCTGTCATCCAGCTGGAATCCAGTGTAGACGAATTGATCTCTTCAGTGGGCAAAACTCTTGAAGAAATGAAATCAAAAATGGCGGGCAGAGAAATAGGCGCTCTCCACCTGGTACACTGCGGCGGCAGACGTGCCGGCATAGATGCGCGTATCGATGAAGTGACAAAAGAGATAAAATCGCATGTAGGCGATATACCGTTCATAACTGAATTCACATTTGGCGAATACGGCTATGAAGACGACGGGCGCAATACCTGCGGAGGTCTGATGCTTTCATTTACAGCCTTTGGAAAGTAACATCTGTCAAAGGCCATCACCGCATCGCAGAAAATATCGATATCAAAAAATACGGCAGTTTTCCTGCCGTATTTTTTATCATTCAGTCACCATACCCCATGCTGCGCGAGACTTCGGCGGCCGTCTTCATAACATATTCTGCGACCTCCCGGAATCTATCTTCTGTCAGTATCTTCGTCGAACCGCTGGCGCTGACAGCCGCAATGATCTCCCCCCGATAGTCGTATACCGGAGCTCCTATGCATCGATGCCCCTCTTCATATTCTTCATTGTCCATGCCCCATCCCTGCTGGCGCACTTTAGCAAGTTCTTCGTGCAGTGCCTCCATATCCGGGATAGTATTTTTCGTATAATTTATGAATCTGCAGTTGCCCATGACATCTTCCAGTTCTTTTCTGGAATATTTGGCCAGTATGCATTTGCCCAGAGAGGAGCAGAATGCGGGTACGTGCAGGCCTATCTGCGAATACAGCTTTACTGAAGATATAACATCCATTTTTTCCACATAAACTGCCTGATCGCCGTCCAGTACGCCCAGATGAGCTGTCAGGCCAAGATCTGCATTGATCTGTGCAAGATACGGCCTGGCTTCTGTCTGCAGTTCAAGACTGTTTATATAACAGCTGACCGCGCCTATCAGCCTCAGGCCGATTTTATAATTCCCGGTCTCTGTTTTCTCCAGATAGCCTCTCTCTGCCAGAGTAGAGATCAGTCTGTGAGCGGTGCTCTTATGCAGATCTGCCTTTTCTGCCACTTCTGTGACGCCGAGGCCTTCCGGCTCGACCGCCAGGATCTCAATGATATCCAATGCCCTGTCTACAGACTGTACATTGTCGTTCTTATCCATCGATCCTACCTCCGTTTACGCCTTTTCTATATCTCTCTATTTTTCAAAATTCCTGGTTTTTTCTCTCTTGATATCGTTTATATTATACGGCGTGTTCTGATATACATAGTAATTCAGCCAGTTGTTGAAGAGCAGATTGGCATGCGAACGCCATCTGAACAGTATCCCCTTGCCGGGATCGTCATCGCGGTAATAGTTCTTCGGCACATCGATATCAAGTCCCTTGTCGACATCGCGGAAATACTCCTTGCTGAGAGTATCCTTATCGTACTCCTGGTGCCCCATCACGAAGATCTGTCTTCCGTTCTCGGTGCTCATCAGGTGAGGGCCCGTCTCGTCGCTGTCGGCCAGGATACGCAGTTCCTTATGCTTGAAGATGTCGCTTCTCCGGCACTCCGTATGTCTGGAATGCGGCGCAAAAAATATCTCGTCAAAACCGCGCACCAGCGGGTTCTTAGGTCTGACAACAGTCTCTTCAAAGATGCCGAACAGCTTTTTGTCCAGCACATACTTGTTGATGCCGTAGTAATAGTACAGCGCCGCCTGCGCGCCCCAGCAGATGAACATGGTGCTGTAGACATTCTCTTCTGCATAATCGAATATCTCAGTCAGTTCCTTCCAGTAGTCGACCTCTTCATAGGGGATCAGTTCCACAGGCGCACCTGTCAGGATCATGCCGTCGTATTTCTCATTCTTGATCTCATCGATCGTCTTGTAGAAGGTGACCATGTGTTCCTGCGAGATATGCGTCGACTGGTGCGAGTCCATCGCCAGCAGCGTCAGCTCGACCTGCAGCGGCGAATTGGTCAGCACTCTGGCCAGCTGCGTTTCCGTTGCTATCTTGGTGGGCATGAGATTGACGATGACTATTTTAAGCGGACGGATATCCTGTGTACCCGCCCTGCCTTTGTTCATTGTAAATATGTTTTCCTTCTGGAGCGCTTCCGATGCGGGAAGCGAATCCGGGATTATCAGCGGCATCACTGCCTCCTTTTCTGTCCTTGTGTGATGGTTCTGCCCGCAGGCCCGTTTGCCTGCCTGCAGACATTATTATTTCTGCTGCGCAGATGCTGTCCTGTTCAGACTCTGCCGAGTGCCTGGTCGAAATCGTCGATGATATCATCTATGTCTTCGCAGCCCACGGATACTCTTATCAGTTCCGGTTTGATGCCGGCAGCCGCCTGCTCGCTTTCCGACAGCTGTCTGTGTGTGCTGCTGGCCGGATGGAGCACGCATGTGCGGATGTCTCCGAGATGAACGACTACGCTGGCGAGCTTGAGGTTCTCCTGCAGCTTCTCGCCGCCGGCACGTCCGCCCTTCACTCCGAACGAGAGCACGCCGCTCTGTCCCTTGGGCATGTACTTCTTCGCCAGATCATAATATTTGTCTCCCTTCAGTCCGGGATACTGCACCCATTCCACATTGGGATTGCTGTCCAGGAACTCTGCCAGCTTCAGTGCGTTTTCCGAATGCCTCGGCATCCTCAGATGAAGAGTATCGAGACCCTGCATAGTCAGGAAAGCATTCATCGGCGACATGCAGCATCCCAGATCTCTGAGCATATGCGCCCTGAGTTTGATCGTGAATGCTATCGGTCCGAATTTCTCGTAATATCTCATACCGTGATAGCTCTCGTCGGGTTCTGTGAGCCCCGGATATTTTCCGTTTTTGTTCCAGTCGAATTTTCCGCTTTCTACTACTATGCCGCCGACCGATGTGGCATGTCCGTCCGCATACTTCGTCGTCGAATGCATGACTATGTCCGCTCCCAGTTCCAGCGGTCTGCACAGATACGGCGTCGCGATCGTGTTGTCTATTACCAGAGGCACTTCCGCTGCCTTGGCTGCCTTCGAGAACTTGTCGAAATCGAGGACCTTCAGCGAAGGATTCCCCAGCGATTCGGCAAAGATGAATTTCGTGTTCGGCTTTACCTCGGCCATGATCTCTTCATAGGAAGCATCCTGGTCGATGAGGCTGCATTCTATGCCCAGATTCCTGAGCGTCACATTGAACAGATTGAATGTCCCTCCGTATATGAACTCTGAAGAGATGAAATGATCTCCCGCCTTGCACATGTTCAGAGTCAGGATCAGCGCTGCCGACATACCTGAGCTGGCTGCTATGCCGCCGCTTCCTCCTTCCAGCTGCGCCATCTTTTCTCCCAGCATATTTACCGTGGGATTATCCAGCCTCGTGTAAGCGCAGTTGGGGCTGTCCAGGTCGAACCACTGGGCCACATCCTTGCCGCTGTAGTATCTGTATGTCGTGTTCTGTATTATCGGCGGCACCTGCGGTCCGGCATTCTCTGCCTTGTATCCTGCATGTATGCATTTTGTGTTGAATTTGCTGTCACTCATTTCATTCCCTCGTTTCTTGAAGTTTACATATATATTGTTGAATATTCTATACTAAACCCCTCCTAAAATCAACATGCACGGCCCTGTGGTTTCTTTTACGCCCCTGCCCGGTACTTCTTCGGGATCTGCCCCGGCGGTCACTGCGGCCCCTTTCCCGGACTTTCACGCCCTGCGCCTGTACCGCCGCATTTCTTGCTGTTATCCGGTCCTGCCGCCGGCAGTTTTTTTGATTATTATTGAAAATTTATGTTTGAAAATAAAAACGCCGGTCTTTCATTTACTTTTAAGGTTTTTCGATTATATTCAACGCAGCCGGTCAGGTAAGCGGCCAGTTTCCAACATACCGATCAGATCGCAAGACAGGATCGAGCAGATCATTTTGGCAGAAATACAGCTGACCGTAAAATAAAACCGACTGGATCTCAATATTAAAAAGGGTAATAAGGAGTAGCAAACAATGAAAAAAATGACGGCAAAGATAATCTTCGATATGCTGCTGGCGGCTCTGTGGATAGTGCTGATGATATACTCATTCACGGGCCCTTTCTGGCACGAAGTGATAGGGACAGGGATACTGGCGCTGTTCATTATCCATATCGGATACAACATCCCCCTGCTGAAACGCACCAAACATAACATGTTCAAAAAAGGCCACGGCCTCATGACTTTCAAATATATGTCCGACATCGTCATGACAGGCCTGATGCTGCTGACGATAATATCAGGCATACTGATATCAAAACAGATACTTACTTCTGTGGAAGCGAACAATATCGCACTGTGGACATGGATCCACAACTGGGCAGCATATCTCTCTCTGATAATAATGTCCATCCATGTCGGCCTGCACTGGCAGATGGTCACCGCAGTGATCTTCAGACCGTTCAAGAAACTGGCGTCCAGTCCCGCGGCCAGACGTGTCGGCAAAATAGGCTGGAATCTGGCTGCGGTAGGCGTCATGATCTACGGTCTGATGGCATCGGTAAATTACGACATCCCGGCTTACACTGCGGCTGCTTCCACACAGAATTCCAACAACACCAACAGTTCTGATCATTATGGAAGCGGCTCGAGTCAGAGCGATGACAATTATTACGACGAAGACGACAACGATAGTTCGACTCTGGACATGAGCACCAGCAGTACCAGCTCATATGATACCGCTTCGACACCTACGCTTGAAAAATACCTCGGCAATCTCATCTGCACAGGCTGTCACAGACAGTGCTCGCTGCTGAGCCCGCAGTGCAGCGTCGGCGCACAGCAGGCGTCGCAGGCAGAGCAGGAATACAACAGCACGTACGGCTCTGACAGTTCGCAGAGTCAGGACAACAGCTCCGGCAGCAGTTCAGACAACAGCTCAGGCAGCTCCGGCAATTCGGATAACAGCTCCGGCAATTCGGACAACAGCTCCGGCAGCTCCGACAACAGTTCCGGCAATTCGGACAACAGCTCAGGCAGCTCCGGCAGCAGTGCCGAAACATGGGACGACAGCACCAGCTCAGGCAGCAGCACGAATACAGCAGGCCCGAACAACAGCATCGGCAATGTGCTTCCCATCATGGGCCTTTATGTAGGCGGCACATTCTATGTCACCAAGCTGACAGGCAGACGCAAAAGAAAGACTTCAGAGTACCAGGGAAAACACAGGCTGATGTAGTATCGCCGGCAGTGATCCCGAAAAAGCCAATAAAATACCGGCTGCAGCATCTGCTGTGAGCCGGTATTTTATAATATTATGTGATGTATCGTGAAGCGCTGTTTTCGCGCGCATTTACTACATCGCTGATCTCTTGATCATCGGCGCATGTATTACATCATGCCGGGCATGCCGCCGCCCATGCCGCCGCCCATCGGGGGCATCGGAGGTTCGTCTTCCTTGATGTCGGTCACGCCTGCTTCTGTGGTCAGGAGCATTGCCGATGCGGAAGAAGCGTTCTGCAGTGCAGATCTCGTTACCTTGGTCGGGTCTACGATCCCTGCTTCAGCCATATCCATGTACTGTTCTGTAGATGCATTGAATCCTGTGCCTGACTTGCTGCTGATGACTTTGGCAACAACTACGCTGCCTTCGAATCCTGCGTTCTCAGCGATCTGTCTTACAGGTTCTTCAAGAGCCCTCTGGATGATAGCTGCGCCTGTCTTTTCATCGCCTGCCAGACCCTTGATGTATTTGGCAACTGCCGGTATGGCATTTACCAGAGCAACTCCGCCGCCTGCTACGATGCCTTCCTCAACTGCCGCTTTGGTAGCGTTGAGAGCATCTTCAATCCTCAGTTTTCTTTCTTTGAGTTCTGTCTCTGTTGCTGCGCCGACCTGGATGACTGCTACGCCGCCTGTCAGCTTGGCCAGTCTTTCCTGACTCTTTTCTCTGTCGAAATCAGAATTGGTATCTTCGATCTGTTTTCTGATCTGGTTGATCCTCTCCTGGATGTCTTTCTTGCTGCCCGCTCCGCCGACGATTGTTGTGTTGTCCTTGTCGACTTTTACTGTGGCTGCGCTTCCCAGCATATCCAGAGTCGTTTCTTTGAGGTCATATCCCAGCTCTTCGCTGATGACTGTGCCGTTTGTGAGGATGGCGATATCCTGCATCATGGCTTTTCTTCTCTCGCCGAATCCCGGTGCCTTTACAGCTACGCAGTCGAATGTTCCTCTGAGCTTGTTGACTACCAGTGTTGCCAGTGCTTCGCCTTCGATGTCTTCAGCTACGATCAGCAGCTTTTTGCCCTTCTGCACTACCTGCTCCAGCAGAGGCAGTATTTCCTGTATATTGGAGATCTTTTTATCTGTCAGAAGGATGTACGGATTCTCGAGAACTGCTTCCATCTTATCTGTATCAGTTGCCATGTAAGCTGACAGATATCCTCTGTCGAACTGCATTCCTTCAACTACGTCCAGTGTCGTTCCCAGTGACTTGGATTCTTCAACCGTGATGACTCCGTCCTGTCCTACCTTTTCCATTGCTTCTGCGATCAGTCCGCCGATGTTTTCGTCAGCAGATGATATGGAAGCTACCTGTGCGATGCTTTCCTTTGTCTTTACCTGCTTTGAATTCTTCTTGATATGTTCAACTGCTACATCTACAGCGCCCTGGATGCCCCTCTTGAGGATCATCGGGTTTGCTCCGGCTGCAACATTTTTGAATCCTTCTCTGATGATTATCTGAGCCAGCAGCGTTGCTGTTGTAGTTCCGTCTCCTGCCACATCATTTGTCTTGGTTGCGACTTCTTTTACCAGCTGTGCGCCCATGTTCTCCACGGCATCTTCCAGTTCGATCTCTTTGGCGATCGTAACGCCGTCGTTGGTGATCATCGGTGCTCCGAATTTTTTGTCAAGAAGCACGTTCCTGCCCTTGGGCCCCAGTGTTATTTTTACTGTGTCAGCCAGCTGATCGACACCTGTCATCAGTTTCTTTCTGACATCTTCTCCGTAATGTAATTCCTTTGCCATAGTAATTCCTCCTATTTATCTACTGTTGCCAGTATATCCCTCTGGCTGAGTATAGTATAATCTTCGCCTTCGTATTTGATCTCTGTGCCTGCATACTGTGAAAAGATAACTACATCTTTCGGTTTCAGTATCATTTTTTCTTCCTCTGTTCCCGGTCCTACAGCTATGACTGTAGCCATCTGAGGCTGTTCCTTTGCCTGACTCGGCAGCACGATGCCGCTCGCTGTTTTTTCTTCTGCTTCCAGGCGCTTGATGACGATCCTGTCGCTCAGTGGTTTGATTCCAAAGCTCATAAAAATTACCTCCATTTATATCGATCTTTTTTATACCTTGTTAGCACTCACTATCTTTGAGTGCTAAATACATTCTATTCATTTTCCCTGTGATGTCAAGAGGTTTATAGGATTTTTTTCAGGCATTTTCGCGGATATAGTAAAAAAGATACTGCTGCGCTATCCCGCCGTACTCGCCGAAGGTCTTCTGCGCATACTCGGCCATGGCACGCGTATCGCTTTCATCGATACCGTACAGACGGTGCATGACCTGTTTCACCCATGTGTCTATGGGAAAGCTGTGCAGGCAGTCAAGAGAAAAAAGACTGATGCAGTTGGCAACTTTCGGACCCACTCCGCAGAAGCCTGTCAGCGTGCAGGGATCGATCTCTTCCCCCGCCGCGACCTGCTGTGCTGTCCTGATCAGATATTTGGCCCTGTATCCGAGCCTCACCGGCGCCAGATCCGCTTCTTTAAGGGAAGCAAGCTTTTCCGGTCCGGGCAGTATATGATAAACCTCGTCTCTGTATTCTCCGGCTTCGTCGCCGAACAGATCCGCGAGATCTCTGATGTTCTTTTTGATGCGCGGTATATTGCTGTTCTGGGAAATGATGAAGGAGATCATGGTCTCCCACGGTTCCTGACGCAGGATCCTGATGCCGCTGCCGTAGTCTATGGCCCTGCGGATGACACTGTCTCTCGCCGCCAGTTCGCGTTTTATCTGTCCGTAGTCTCTGCCCATATCGAAATAATCGTACCAGATATCACGCCAGTCCTCTTCATCGGCGTTGTCGATTATGATCCTGCCGCAGCAGGGATGCGTCTGCGCATGCGTGCCTGTATCGTCTGACGTCTGCGGATACTGCTCCGCGCCGTCCGACGGCGGCTGCTGACTGACATTGACGATCTTTCCGCAGGCTATCCCGGTCCAGCTGCCGTCATCCTGTCTATCCCACCTGAAACACTGACCGCACCCGAAGATATGGTCGACATCAAAGTCCTTTACATCCTTGATGATACGGCTCATACCAGTCCCCTCACTTCGATGTCGATCCTGTCCATGTTGAACGCTGTCATTTCCTCGATCGTATCCCTGCACCGCTTCTGCACCGCCCGGCATACTTCGATGACATCGACGCCCAGCGCCAGGGTCATCAGCACAGTGACCCTGAGCCCGTCTTTGTGTTTTTCTGTTATCACCCTTGTCACACTGTCCACTTCGGAGATGTCTTCGGTCTCATAGGCCACGATATCGCTGACTACTCTGTCAGAAATACTGTACTCTCCGAGATAACTGTATGTGGGCCGCACGACTGACTTTTCCTCTGTGTCTCTGCCGAAGCCCAGTCCCCGTATCATCCTCAGCGGGCTCATGAGATAACCCGAAAACTGCCTCTTCAGCTGGAATGTCGGTGCCGGAACTACATGCTCTCCCTGATTTTTTCTCTGCTTCTGAGCGATCTCCCTTTCGCCTTCTGTCGTGATATCCTCTATATGAATTGTTTCATCGATATCCGGCAGTCCAAGCCTTTTCCTTATCCTCTGACACATATCCTCGGATGTGCCGATGACAAGAATACTGACCGGAGAAGTTTCGCTGATTTTTTTTATGACATCGTCTCTGTGCTCGGTGTCCGTGAAAAGCGCCGTCTTTATAGCTCCGATCTTCGTCGGTTCTCTCTTGGCCGAAGTCCCTGCAACTGCCTCATTTCTGTATATATAAAGGCCGTCATCTATTATGCTTTCTATGTTTTTTTCTCTGCAGAGATTAAGTGCCTGATAACTTTTTCCGGTACCGCTCCTGCCTTCCAGTGCATATACTTTCATCTTTACAACTCCATTGCCTTTTGCTATACTTACGATATTAAGATATCTTAAAACATAAGGAGGACTATTATGGCTTACAAAATTGGCGAAGAATGCATCAACTGTGGTGTTTGTGCCAGTGAGTGCCCTGTAGAGGCTATAACTGAAGGCGAAAACGCTCACGTTATCGACGCTGAGAAATGCATCGACTGCGGAGCCTGCGCTGAGGCTTGCCCGACAGATGCTCCCAAGCCCGAATGATGCGATCAACATATTTGGGATAATTAATAACCGTTTCTGAAGAAACGGTTATTTTTTTACTATTTTTTATTCATGTGATAGGCCAGTGAGTGCAGACTGTCGGAAAGGTGCACATTTTCCAGTGCCACATGTCCGGGCACTTCTATGTCCACAGGCGCAAAGTTCCATATCCCTCTGACGCCAGCGAAACAGAGTTTATCTGCCACTTCCTGGGCCGCTTCCTTGGTCGTGCAGATGATGCCAATATCGATCTGCTTTTCCTCGACATAGCTGACAAGGTCTTTATAGTCCATTATCTCTATGTCTCTGATACTTTTTCCAAACAGCTTTTCGTTTACATCGAATATACCTTTTACAAGGAACCCCGACTTGTAGTACGACGTGTGGTTGGCAATGGCGCTGCCGAGATTGCCGGCACCGACGATGACCATTTTGTACTGCTGGTCCAGCCCCAGTATCACGCCGATCTCCTTGTACAGATCATCGACATTATAGCCGTATCCCTGCTGTCCGAAACCGCCGAAATTATTGAGATCCTGTCTTATCTGAGAAGCTGTATACCCGATCAGTTCGCTGAACTCATTGGAGGAGATCTTCTTGACTCCCTTTTTCTGCAGTTCTCCCAGATATCTCCTGTATCTCGGCAGCCTTTTTATGACTGCATTGGATATCTTATCGCTTTTCGGCATACTATTTGCTCGCTTCGTCCACGTATTTTACTATATCGCTGACGCGCTGGAATTTTTCTGCTTCCTCGTCGGGGACTTCGATCCCGTATTCTTCTTCGATAGCCATTATTATTTCTACGGCATCAAGCGAATCCGCTTCCAGATCCTTCATGAGATGTGTATCCATCTGTACCTTCTCGTCGTCTACTCCCAGCTGGTCTACGATTATTTCCTTGATTTTATCAAATGTCATATTGTACCTCCGATTTTTCTATATTTCCTGTTAATTATATGCGAGAGATGACCCTATTGCAACCATTTTTCATATTTGCCGTCCAAATCGTCTTTCAGCGATGCAAGCTCGTCACTGAGCTTTTTCAGGCGGTCATGGTCGGTGGCCACCTCTTCGCGGCACATCTCCGCCTCGATATCTGCAATCCGTGCCTCCGCAGCCTGTATCTCCTGCTCGAGGCGTTGATTTTCACGGGTTTTTCTTCTCTCTTCCGCCTCTTTCTGTTTCTTCAGCCTTCTTTCTTCGGCGGGATCCAGACGCCTGTTTTCAGCATCATCTCCAGCCGCGGCATCTGCATCCGGACCGTCCTTCTGCGACTCTCCCGCAGGCCGGTTTTCCGACATGCCGCGCAGATACTGCCTCCCTGAGGCTATTTCCTGCTTTTTTTCCATATAATAATCATATTTGCCCAGGTATACCTCTGCGCCTTCGCGGCCCAGCTCGACGATCTTCGTGGGCACTTTGCTGAGCAGATATCTGTCGTGGCTCACTATCAGCGCAGTCCCCGGGAATTCGATCAGAGCGTCCTCGAATATCTCCTTGGATTCTATATCGAGATGGTTGGTCGGTTCATCGAGAAGCAGCGTATTGGCCCCGCTGAGCATCAGCTTCAGCAGCGAGAGCCGGGCCTTCTCCCCTCCTGAGAGATCGCCCACGCGCAGGAAGACCATATCTCCGGTGAACAGGAACCTGCCGAGTATGCTTCTCAGCTCTGTCTCGCTGTACAGCCGGTAAGTGCCGTGCAGCTCTTCCAGGACCGTGCCGCTGTCATTGAGCAGCTGCTGTTCCTGATCGTAATATCCGAACTCGACATTATGTCCTTTTTTTATATATCCCGAATCATGTCCGATATCTCCCATCATCATCTTCATCAGCGTCGTTTTGCCGATGCCGTTCGGTCCGACTATGCAGATGCGGTCGCCGCGTTTGATATCCAGATCAACGCCGTGGAACAGCTCCTTTTTATTGGCGCCGTACCCGAAACTCTTGGCCAGTTCCTCGATGTGCAGGACATCGCTGCCGCTCCTGAATCTCTCTTTGAAGCGTATCTTCATCCTGCCGTGCGGCCCCTCTGGCACCTTCACAGGCTCCATCCTTTCCAGCATGCGCTCGCGGCTGGCTGCACGTTTGGCCAGTTTTTCCGTGCCCCTGCCCTTGAATCTGCGGATGATCTCCTGCTGTTTGTCTATCTCTTTCTGCTGCTTTTCCGCTGCCCGCAGCATCTCTTCGCGGCGGGACTGCCTGGCCTTTGCATATGTTTTATAACTGCCGTCATATGCGGTCAGCCTGTGGTTCTCGACCTCGAATATCCTGTTGACGGTCTGATCGAGAAAATATCTGTCATGACTCACCAGTATTATGGTGCCCCTGTATCCGGCCAGATACTGCTCCAGCCACCTCAGTGTGCCTATGTCCAGATGGTTGGTGGGCTCGTCCAGAAACAGTATATCCGGCTTTTTCAGCAGCAGGCAGGCCAGCGCCAGCCTCGTCTTCTCTCCGCCCGACAGCATCGCCACCGGCTTGTCGTAATACTCTTCTCCAAAGGCCATGCTGGTCAGTATGCCTCTGATCTCGCTCCTGTATTTGTATCCTCCTGCGGCTTCGAATTCTCTTGTGATACTGTCATATCTGTACAGCAGTTCCTCCTGATCGGGACTGCCCGTCAGCTCGGATATCATTTTGCTGAGCCTTTCCATTTCCGCTTCCTTCTCTTCCAGAGAAGCGAAAATGCTGGTGACTTCCTCCATCACTGTCATCTCCGAGCTGATCTCCTCCTGCTGTTTCAGATAGCCGATCGTCGTATTTTCGGCAATGAAAAAACTGCCGGCATCCGCCCCCAGTTCGCCCGTGAGGATCTTCAGCAGTGTCGTCTTTCCCGCTCCGTTGGCGCCTATCATCCCTATGCGGTCGCCCTGATCCACATGAAATGAGACGTCCCTGAGAATGACATCCGTACCGTATTCTTTTGTTATGTCCTTTGCACTTATTACAATCATTTTATAATATCATTTCTGAGGATCTCGTCCGCATCACGCCATAAAAACCCTGCCTGCACCGAGCCGCATGAGTCCGGCCCGCATCACATCAGACACAGGACCGGCCGGCATCGCATCAGACGTGCCTGCCCTGCATCACCCGAGCGGCAGACTGGCCACGGCATCCATGTCCAGACCGTCTCTGTATCCCGCCTTGTATCTGTAATACGCCGCGCAGCCTATCATGGCGGCATTGTCTGTGCACAGCACCGGTCTGGGTATGTACAGCTTTATTCCTTCTTTGTCGCAGGCCTCCTGCATCATCTGCCGCAGACGGCTGTTCGCCGCCACGCCCCCGGCAACCGCGAGCCTGTCCCTTCCTTCTCTGACAGCAGCCCCCACAGACTTGGTCACGATCACATCCATGACAGCCTGCTGGAACGAAGCAGCCACATCGGCCCTGCTCACGCTGTTCTTTCCGGCGAGGATATCGCGGCCGGCCTGCGCTTCTGTATGCATATAATTGATGACTCCGGTCTTGAGACCGCTGAAGGAAAAATCAAGAGAGTCCTTTTCCAGGAATACGCGTTTGAATTCCACTGCAGCAGGATCGCCTTCTTTTGCCATACTGTCTATCAGAGGTCCTCCCGGATAACCAAGACCCAGGACTCTGGCGACCTTGTCGAAAGCTTCGCCGGCGGCATCGTCTCTGGTCCTGCCCAGCACTCTGCATTTCGTATAATCGTCGACTTCGACTATGCTGGTATGACCGCCCGAAACTACCAGCGACATGAAAGGCGGCTCCAGTTCTTCGTATTCTATGAAATTAGCGCTGATATGTCCCAGGATATGATGTACGCCGACCAGGGGCTTTTCCGCAGCCACAGCGTACGCCTTGGCCGTAGCCACACCGATCAGCAGCGCCCCCACCAGCCCGGGGCCGTAAGTGACGCCGATCAGATCCACATCATCCATGCCGATCTGTTTGTCCGTCAGACCCAGTTCCTGCGCATGCGCCGACGCTTCCCGGAAAGCATTGTCGGTGACCATGTTGATGTTGTCGAGGTGATGGCGGGAAGCGATCTCCGGCACTACTCCGCCGTATGCCTTATGGATATCTATCTGCGAGGAAATTATATTTGACAGCACAGTGCGTCCGTCGGCGAGCAGCGCCACGGAGGTCTCATCACAGCTTGATTCGATTGCCAGTGTTATTGATCTGCCGTTTATCATTGCTGCAGCACCTTGCCGATACCTGCCTCTGCGGGCACCCTTCCGTCAGTCGTATTGCACCACATTATCAGCGCATCCTCGCCGTTGTCGGCATAATAGCCCGGCCTTCTGCCCATTTCTCTGAAGCCGAAATTTCTGTACAGAGTCAGCGCTCCTTCGTTGCTGGGTCTCACCTCGAGAGTGTATTTGCTGACACCCTGCTCCGCAGTGAATTCCATGATCGTCTTGATGAGCGCAGAGCCTATATGCCTGTCCCTGTGATCGGGATGCACGGCCACATTGGTTATATGTCCTTCGTCGCCTATGCACCACAATCCGGCATAGCCGACGACCGTGCCGTCTTCTTCGGCCACCACATAAAAGGCCACCGGGTTCTCTTCCATTTCTGTTCTGAAAGATTCCCTGCTCCACGGAGCGGCAAAGCACAATCCGTCGAGCTCCGTCATCGTATCTATATCTTCAGGCTGCGCCTGTCTTACTATCAGTTCCTTCATCCTGTCACCTTTTTTGATAATGTTCCTTCTTTGAGACGTTTTTCCGCCTCCGCCATACGCATATACCGAGGCTTTAATTCTTCATAACCGAGCCCCGTCCTGTCGCCGAAATGTTCATAGTCGAAGAGCATCCGGAAAGCGAACACCGCGACTCCGCCGGCACGCTGCGTCCCTTCGGCAAAGCTGACATCGACATTGTTTTCCGCTGCCCATGAGCGTATCCTTTCGCAGTACGATCCAAGCCCGTCGCCTGTGAACAGCAGGCCCTTTTCTGCCGGGATTTTCCCGAGGAATTCATCCAGCATATACGGCCCGCCGGCAATGATCTCCTGCCTGCTGCTGTAGGCGCCGCCGTAGATCTGGCCCCGGCGCGCATCGAATATCGGACAGACTATACGGCCTTCTCCCTGTCTTGCCGCAGTGCTGCATCCGAAAGCATACAGCGTGGGCACGGATACAAGCTTCACACCGCTCATCTGCGCCAGTCCTCTGGCAGTGGAAACACCGATCCTTATGCCGGTGAACGACCCGGGTCCCGCAGATACGGCAATGTGGCTGAGGTCTTTAACCTTCAGATCCGCCTTTCTGAGAATATCTTCTATCATCGGCGTCAGAGACTGCAGATGTTTAAGAGTCTGATCCGATGAACGCTCGTCAATTATGCTGTTTTCATCCGCCAGAGCCGCAGAGCAGAAGGGCCCTGTCGTCTCTATTGCTAAAATGTACATTCGTATATGCGCTCCTCTTCAGTGCTGCCGCAGGTCATATGTATCCTGAGTGCGTCCGCAGGGATGAGTCCTTCTATAATGTCGGCCCATTCGACGATCGTCACGCCGTCTCCGTAGAAATATTCCTCATAGCCGAGTTCATACATTTCTTCCTCGTCGCCGATCCTGTAGACATCGAAGTGATACAACGGCAGACGCCCGCTGCGGTATTCATGGACTATCGTAAAAGTCGGACTGGTTATCTCTTCACTGACCCCCAGCCCTGCAGCTATATATCTGGTAAGCGTGGTTTTCCCGGTGCCGAGATCGCCGGTCAGGGCGAGTATGCTGCCCTTTTCGAGCTTTTCCGCGATCTGCAGGCCGAACGCCTTAGTATCCGCTTCGCTCGTCATTCTCATTTTTCTCATGCGGCTATTCTACCATAAAACTTTGTTAAACGAAAGAGCACTGCCCTGCCGGACAATGCCCTTCCATTATTTCTAAATGAATTTTCTGCTGGTCCGTATTACTGCTTTATTTATGCAGAAATTTCGAAAGAGGCTTGTAGATGACGAAGGTCACTGCCGAGTTGATGCCGGCCTTTACCAGATTGAAAGCTGCGATGAAGGGCATCAGCGCTAAAACTGCCGCTCTGGGCGCACCCATGAATATCGGCGTGATAAAGATATTTGCCGGTATCATTACCGCTGTCATCGTCAGAGTTCCGGCGATGAGAGCTATGACTGCCGATTTTCTCGTCTTGTTCCTCTTGTAAATATTGCCTGCGACTACAACGAAAGCTCCTGTTGCGATGAAGTGCATGATGATGCCGTACACTCCGCTGGCTGCGCTGACCGTAAAACCCTGCACCAGCGATGTTATTGCTGTCAGTGCCAGGCCGGCGAGCGGTCCGAAGGCGAATGTGCCGATGAGTATGGGGACATCAGCCGGATCGTATTCCATGAAGCTTACAGCCGGGAAGATAGGCACATGCACCAGATATACCAGTACTATGGAAATAGCGATC
>Ga0183097_10295_pt1 | contig 126760 bp, 113 predicted proteins | sample BioMet8_FD_128883 | JGI IMG/M metagenome (GOLD analysis project Ga0183097, IMG submission 128883) | Microbial communities from bioreactor (seeded with sewage sludge) at Lawrence Berkeley National Lab, California, USA - Biofuel... | ecosystem: Engineered > Bioreactor > Anaerobic > Unclassified ... | reverse complement strand
GTGATCCAGCGAGTCGAGGATCGTGTCCACCCACTGGTCGGACTCGCCGCCCACGTAGATAAAGAGGTCGCACTTCTGCACCAGCAGGATGTCCGACGGGGTGGGCTCGTAGGAGTGGCTCTCCGTCCCCGGCGGCAGCAGCATGGTCACGGTGCCGCTGTCCCCGCAGACGGCCCGCGCAAAGTCATAGGCCGGGAAGTCCGTGGCCACCACCTGCAGCCCCGTCCCCGTGCCGGAAGCGGCGCGGCCGGCCCCGCAGCCCGACAGGGGCAGCACCGCCAGCGCCAGCAGCAAAATCCAGATTCGTTTCATACATCTCTCCGCAGTCGGATAATTTGAGAATGGTTCTCATATTTAGGCAGTATACCACGGCTCCGCATAAAAAGCAAGGCGGGGGCGCAAAATCCCCCCGGAGGGCGGGGGAGTAAAAAAGAGTTTCACAATCCGGGAAAAGCGAGTATAATGATGGAAAAAAGAACGGCGGCTTTGCCGCAAAGGAGCTGGCTGACATGGAAAATCTGTTCAAAAAGATTAAGACGAATTCCCTCGTGACCGCCATTCTGTACGCCGCGCTGGGCGTGGTGCTGCTGGTGTGGCCGGACCGGGCCACCAACGTGCTGTGCACGGTGCTGGGACTGGTGCTGCTGATCTGCGGCGCGGTAGACGTGGTGATTTTTCTGGCCAACCGGGACGGCAGCCTGTACGCCGCCTCCCACCTGATCGTGGGCGTGATTCTGGCGGCGGTGGGCATCTGGATTCTGGTGCGGCCGGAGATCGTGGCCACCATCATCCCCAGAGTCATCGGCATCCTGATCTGCATTCACGGCGTCAGCGACATCGGGGACGCCCTGACGCTGCAGCACAACGGCTACGCCAAGTGGGTCACCGCCCTGCTGCTGGGCATCCTGACGCTGGGGCTGGGCGCGCTGCTGATCTTCCGCCCCTTCGACGCCTTCACCACCGTCATGCGCATCATCGGCGCCTGCCTGCTGTATGACGGCATCAGCGACATCTGGATCGTCTCCCGGGTGAGCCACACCATGAAGCAGGTGAAAAAGGACGCCGACGCCGTGGCCCACGCGGTGGACACCGACTTCAAGGAGGAGTCCTGACCGCCGCTCCGGCAGCGGAACGCTCCAAAGCATTTTCCGGCGGGAGGGCTGCGGCCCTCCCGCCTTCGTCTGCCGAAAAAGCCTCGCAGAGTTCGCGCCTGCGGGCGCGAACTCTGCGAGGCTTTTTTGGCAGCTTGCCCCGCCGTTTTCCGCCCCGCTCCGGGGGGCGCGGCCGCGAAAAGTTAAATTTTTATCAAATGTGGCCCCGCCCTCTTGACACGTGCCCTCCGTCCTGTTATTTTATCACCACGGCGATGAAAAAAACCGCCGCAATCCGCGGAAGAAAACGGTTGCGCCGCAGCCCGGCGTTCCGTTCCCAAACATTAACAGGAGGCATGGATATGGCACGATTCACTTTACCGAGAGACCTATATCATGGCAAGGGCGCGCTGGAGGCCCTCAAGACGCTGGAGGGCAGGCGCGCGATGATCTGCGTGGGCGGCGGCAGCATGAAGCGGGGCGGCTTTCTGGACCGTGCCGAGGCCTATCTGAAGGAGGCGGGCATGGAGATCGCCGTTTTCGACGGCATCGAATCCGACCCCTCCGTGGAGACCGTCATGCGCGGCGCGGCCGCCATGAGCGAGTTCGGGCCCGACTGGATCGTGGCCATCGGCGGCGGCTCCCCCATCGACGCCGCCAAGGCCATGTGGATCAAGTACGAGTATCCCGAGGTCACCTTCGAGGATATGTGCAAGGTGTTCGGCCTGCCGAAGCTGCGCACCAAGGCGCATTTCTGCGCCATCTCCTCCACCTCCGGCACCGCCACCGAGGTGACGGCCTTCTCCATCATCACCGACTACGAAAAGGGCATCAAATATCCCATCGCGGACTTTGAGATCACGCCGGACGTGGCCATCGTGGACCCCGAGCTGGCGGAGACCATGCCCAAAAAGCTGGTGGCCCACACCGGCATGGACGCCATGACCCACGCCGTGGAGGCCTACGTCTCCACCGCCAACAGCGACTTCACCGACCCGCTGGCCATCTTCGCCATCAAGATGATCCAGCGCGACCTCATCGGCTCCTACGAGGGCGACATGGCCAAACGCGACTCCATGCACAACGCCCAGTGCCTCGCGGGCATGGCCTTCTCCAACGCGCTGCTGGGCATCGTCCACTCCATGGCCCACAAGACCGGCGCGGTGTTCGCGGACTGCGGCGCCCACATCATCCACGGCGCGGCCAACGCCATGTATCTGCCCAAGGTCATCGCCTTCAACGCCAAGGATGAGACGGCGAAAAAGCGCTACGGCGTCATCGCCGACTACATGGGTCTGGGCGGCGCCGACGACGACGAGAAGGTGGCCCTGCTCATCGCCCACCTGCGGGCCATGAACGACGCCCTGAACATCCCCCACTGCATCGCCCATTACGGCGCGGACAGCTATCCCTGCGAGACCGGCTTCGTGCCCGAGGACGTGTTCCTAGCCCGGCTGCCGGAGATCGCCAAAAACGCCATCGCCGACGCCTGCACCGGCTCCAATCCCCGCCAGCCCAGTCAGGAGGAGATGGAGAAGCTGCTCAAGTGCTGCTACTACGACACCGAGGTCGATTTCTGAGCTTTTCCGGCAGGCCGCCGGTCAGCCCCGATTGACGGGAGGAAAGCGTGTGCGCGGGAGACTCCGGTTTCCCGCGCCCTCCCAATCAAAGGATTCTGAAGCCCTTCACGCAGCTTCAGAATCCTCCCGGCCTGCCGGAAAAGCTCTTTCCGCAGACCGGGGCCGCCGTCGGGGACGGCGGCCTGACCTTTATTTCCGCGAAGGAGGAATGTCCCATGGAACTGCGGGATAAAAACGGGCTGACCGAGGCGGAATTTCTGTCTCAGTACCGGCCCGGGTCCTATAACCGCCCCTCCGTCACCGCCGACATCGCGGTGTTCCGCTGCGCCGGGCCGGTGCGGGAGCTGCTGCTGATCCGCCGGGGCGGCCACCCGTTTCTGGGCAAGTGGGCCCTGCCCGGCGGCTTCGCGCGGGAGGGCGAGCCGGTTTCCGCCGCCGCGGCGCGGGAGCTGGAGGAGGAGACCCATCTCTCCGGCGCGGCGCTGGAGCCGGTGGGGCTGTTCAGTGACCCGGGCCGGGACCCCCGGATGTGGGTGATGAGCGAGGCGTACACCGCCGTGATCGACGGCTCCGCCGCCGTCCGCGCGGACGACGACGCCGCCGACGCCGTCTGGTTCGCCGTGGAGACCGCGGAGACGGCGGAGGCCGTGACGCTGCGCTTCTCCGGCGGAGGGGAGCGCTTCTCCGCCGTGCTGGACAGGCGCGCCGTCCCCGGCGTGTTCGCCCCCCGGACGGAATACGTTCTCCGGGACAGCGGCGGCCTCGCCTTCGATCACGCGGCGATCATCGCCTGCGCCATGCGGCATCTGGGCTGGCTGGCCCGCTGAGCCCCGACAGAAAAGTCCCCGCCTGCCCCATGCAGGCGGGGGCTTTGCGCGTCCGGCGCGGCCCGCCGGAGCGCCATTTTCCCCGTCCGCGTTGACTTTTCCGCCGGTTTCGTCTATGATAGTCCACTGAACGTCAACGAGAGGAGTCTTTGTTTCATGAGTTACAGCAATCTGATGAGCCAGAAGATCGGCCTCGGCAGCGCCACGGTGAGCGATTTGTTCTCCGCGATCCTCACGCTGCTGATCTGCCTGCTGGTCATCAAAATTCTGGTGAAAATCTGCCGCCATCTGCTGCAGAACAGCCGGCTGGACGTCCGCGTCCAGAAATACGTGCTCAGGGGCCTGAAGCTGCTGGGGTACATCATCACGATCATTCTGGTGATCGAAAGCCTGGGCGTCCACGCCACCTCGCTGGTGGCCCTGCTGTCGGTGGGCTCCCTGGGCGTCACGCTGGCGGCGGAGGACATTCTGGGCAACGTGGCCGGCGGCCTCGTGGTGCTGTCCTCCCACTCCTTCAGCATCGGCGATTTCATTCAGTCGGGGGACACCTCCGGCACCGTGGAGGAGATCACCCTCAACCACACCAAGCTGATCACGCTGGACGGCTCCGTGGTGCTGATCCCCAACAAGGCGCTGTCCGTCTCCCAGATGACCAACTTCACCGTGCTGGGCCGCCGCCGCATCTGCTGGAAGGTCTCCGCCTCCTACGACGCCCCCACCGAGCAGGTGAAGGACGCCTGCCGGCTGGCCCTGTCCCGCACGGAAAAAATGCTGGCGGACCCGGCGCCCTCGGTCTATCTGACGGAGTACGGCTCCAGCGGCATCACCTACTCCGTGTACTGCTGGTCCACCCCCGCCGACTACTGGGACACCTATTTCTCCCTGGGCGAGCAGCTGCGCACCGCCTTCGACCAGCGGAACGTGGAGATGACCTACAACCACCTGAACGTCCACATTCTGGACGACGCCAGAGCCGCCGTCCCCGAAGCGCGCTGAGCCGCTCCGGCCGGGACGCGGTCCGTCGGAACCGTCTTTCCGGCGGACAACCGGGGCGCAGGGCGCATCCCCCCCTGTCAAAGAAGTCCCTGGACTTCTTTGACAGGCTGAAAAGGCCCTCCGCCGCGGCGGAGGACCTTTTTTCGGCAAACAGAGCGAACGTCCGCGGCCGGCCAGCCGCGGACGTTCGCTCTATGGAAAAAACTCTGGGACTTAGAGAGAGAGGGGACAATCATCAGCCGCACTCAGCGGCGGGCGGCTTTTCTTCCGGGCGCCGCGGCGCCGTGAATGATCCTCTCGAAGCTCAGCGAGGAGATCAGCGCCGCCGCCAGCGCCGCAAAATCCAGCAGATCGAACCGCAGGGAATCGTGGGCAAAGCCCGTATACGCGGTCAGCGCCAGCGCCGCCGCCAAAAAGAAACATACCGCCGAAAGGATCGCCCACGTCCGGGCGCCGAAAGACTTCATCAGAGGCTCCTCCGATCTGTTTCCCCGCCCCGGAGCCCATGGCCCGGAGGGGGTTGGTTTGCGTCTTGCATTTCTGTTGTCCCTACTATATACTGAATTTCAGGATAAGTAAAACAGATATATCTAATCTAAGCATCATGAAAAGTGAAGTGTGAGTATGGAACGATATTTGGTCCTGCAAAAGATCGTGGAGCTGCACAGCTTCTCCAAGGCGGCGGAGGCCATGGGCTACACCCAGTCCGCCGTCAGCCAGATGATCGCCTCGCTGGAGAGCGAGCTGTCCATCAAGCTGCTGAACCGCTCCCGCACGGGGGTCTCCCTCACCATCGAGGGGGCGGAGCTGTTCCCCTACATCGAGCGGGCCATCTTTCAGTATCAGGCGGCGCAGGAGAAGGCGCGGGAGATCCGGGGACTGGAGACCGGCGTGATCCGCATGGGCACGCTGGCCAGCATCTCCGCCCACTGGATGCCGGGGCTGCTGAAGGAGTTTCAGGCCAGCTATCCCGGCGTGGATTTCGTCATTCATCAGGGGGACTACACCTCCATTCAGGAGTGGATCAAAACCGGGGCCATCGACTTCGGCTTCGTGGCCCCCGCCGCCGTCACCGGCCTTGAAACCATCGTGATGAGCCACGGGGCCATGCTGGCCGTGCTGCCGGAGCAGCATCCGCTGGCGGAGCGGACCGTGGTGCCGCTGGCGGAGCTGGCCCGGGAGCCCTTCCTGCTGATGGAGGAGGGCCACTACTCCGAGCCGCTGGAGGCCTTCCGCTCCATCGGCGCGGCCCCGGACATCCGCTACACCATCCACGACGACTACGCCATCATGGCCATGGTGGAGGCGGGGCTGGGGGTCAGCGTGCTGGCGGAGCTGATCCTCCGCCGGACCAGCTACCGGCTGGCCCTGCGGGCCACGGACCCGCCCATCGTCCGCACGCTGGCGGTGGGCTACCGGGACAAGGCGGCCCTGCCCATGGCCAGCAAGCGGTTCATCTCCTTCATGTGCGACCGGGCGGCCCAGCTGCCGTAAGGGAATAAAAGCCGCACCGCCGGGGAAACTGTCCCCGCCGAAAAAAAATTTTCCCGCGGTGAAACCATAGCGGCCCGCCGGGCGTCTAATGGACGTGCGGACGGAAGGCGCCAAACCTGGCGCCCGCCGCATCGAATACGAAAATCTGGAGGAACCTTATGAACAAGAACGTACTCATTCTGTCTCTCGCCGCCGCGCTGGCCCTCTCCCTGACGGCCTGCGGCCAGAAGACCGCCGGCGGCTCGTCCGCGGCATCGTCCCAGCCCGCCGCCCAGTCCTCTTCCCAGTCCGCTCAGGCTTCCCAGTCCGCCGACATCGGTCAGGAGGGCGAGACGCTGGACAACCTGCCCGTGTTCCCCAACACCGTAGGCACGCTGCCCTCCGAGACGGAGCGGAACGCGGAGCTGGAAAAGCTCATCGCCAAAACCTGGGAGATTCCGGCCGATGAGCTCAGCGGCACCAGCTACTATTACAACTATACCGACCTCAACGGCGACGGCACCGACGAGCTTTTCGCCGTGGCCATGGGCCCCTACACCAGCGGCACCGGCGGCGACTCCGCCCTCATCGCCTCCGTGGGCAGCGGCGGCGCCCTGACCCTGCGCCAGACCTTCACCCTGATGCGGGAGCCGGTGATCGTCAGCGACACCGTGACCAACGGCTGGCACGATCTCATCACCGCCCAGTACGGCGGCGGCGCGGAAGCCTGCTACCGGGTGCTGAAGGCCGACGCCAGGGGGACGTATCCCAGCGTGGGCGACGGCGAATCGCTGGGCGACGGGCAGGACACCGCCACGCTGGGCAAGGTGTCCGGCACCGCCATCGTGTACAACGATCCGGCGGCGGACCGGGACGCGGGCGTGCTGCTGAATCTGGGCGCGTGACCCCGGCGGGCCCCTCTTCCGCCGAAATACACAGGAAATACAGGCCCGCAGGCCGGAATTCCTGCGCAAAACGGCGGTTGACATTCGGCTCCGGGGCCTCTATAATGTGTCTCAATAAAAGCGATGATGGAGAGGAACGAAGCCCCGCGTCCGCAGAGAGCCGGTGATTGGTGAAAACCGGCGGCAACGGGTTTCAGGTTCTATGGCTCCTGAGCTGAGAGTTCGAGGACCGGCGGTCGTTAGGGCTTCTCCGCGTATGCTGCGTCAGTGCAAAGGGGTTGCTGGACCCTAAAGTGGCGTCTCCTTACGGCGGCGCAATTTGAGTGGTACCGCGGAAGTCAGACGGCTTTCGTCTCAAAGGAATTTCTTTGGGACGAGAGCCGTTTTTTTCGTCCCGCAAATCGGAAGGAGCGTCATCATGAGCGAGTATCGGATCGAGACAAAATGCGTGCAGGGGGGCTACACCCCCGGCAACGGAGAACCCCGCCAAATCCCCATCATTCAAAGCACCACCTTCAGGTACGCCACCTCGGAGGACATGGGCAGGCTGTTCGATCTGGAGGCCAGCGGCTATTTCTACACCCGGCTCCAGAATCCCACCAACGATTACGTGGCGGCCAAGATCGCCGAGCTGGAGGGCGGCACCGCCGCCATGCTCACCTCCTCCGGGCAGGCGGCCAACTTCTTCGCCCTGTTCAACATCGCCTCCTGCGGGGATCACGTCGTGGCGTCCTCCAGCATCTACGGCGGCACCTTCAACCTCATCGCCGTCACCATGGCCAAAATGGGCGTGGAGGCCACCTTCGTGGCCCCGGACTGCTCCGACGAGGAGCTGGCCGCCGCCTTCCGGCCCAACACCAAGGCCGTTTTCGGCGAGACCATCGCCAACCCGGCCCTCACCGTGTTCGACATTGAGCGGTTCGCCGCCGCGGCCCACACCCACGGCGTGCCCCTGATCGTGGACAACACCTTCGCCACCCCCGTCAACTGCCGCCCCTTTGAGTGGGGCGCGGACATCGTCACCCACTCCACCACCAAGTATATGGACGGCCACGGCGCGGCGGTGGGCGGCGCCATCGTGGACGGCGGCCGGTTCGACTGGATGGCCCACGCGGAGAAGTTCCCCGGCCTCTGCACCCCGGACGAGAGCTATCACGGCATCACCTACGCCGAAAAATTCGGCAAGGCCGGCGCCTTCATCACCAAGGCCACGGCGCAGCTGATGCGGGACTTCGGCTCCATCCAGTCCCCGCAGAACGCCTTTTACCTGAATCTGGGGCTGGAGAGCCTCCACGTCCGCATGGCCCGCCACTGCGAAAACGGGCAGGCCGTGGCGGAGTTCCTCAGCCGCCATCCCAAGGTGGCCCACGTCAGCTACTGCGGCCTGCCCGGCGACAAGTACCACGCGCTGGCGCAGAAGTATCTGCCTCACGGCTCCTGCGGCGTGGTGTCCTTCGAGCTGAAGGGCGGACGGGAGGCCGCCGGCGCCTTCCTCGCGGCGCTGAAGCTGGCCGCCATCGAGACCCACGTGGCCGACGCCCGGACCTGCTGCCTGAATCCCGCCACCTCCACCCATCGCCAGATGTCCGACCAGCAGCTCGCTGCCGCCGGCATTCCCGCCGGACTGGTCCGCATGTCCTGCGGACTGGAGAGCAGCGCGGATCTGATCGCGGACATTGATCAGGCGCTGGGGCAGGTGAAATAACATGCCCATCAGAATTCCCAACGACCTCCCGGCGGTGGAGACGCTGCACCGGGAAAACATCTTCGTCATGACGGAGAACCGCGCCATCACGCAGGACATCCGGCCCCTGCAGATTCTGCTGGTGAACCTGATGCCCAAGAAGATCGAGACGGAGACCCAGCTCAGCCGCCTGCTGGGCAACACGCCCCTGCAGATTGATCTGGAACTGATGGGCATGAAGAGCCACCAGTCCTCCAACACCACGCAGGAGCATCTGCGGACCTTTTACAAGACCTTTGACGAGGTGCGCCACCGCAGCTTCGACGGCATGATCATCACCGGCGCGCCGGTGGAGCTGATGCCCTTCGAGGAGGTGGACTACTGGCAGGAGCTGTGCGAGGTCATGGAGTGGTCCAAGACCCACGTCCACAGCACCTTCCACATCTGCTGGGGCGCGCAGGCCGCGCTGTACTACCACTACGGCATCCAGAAGCGGGAGCTGCCGGAGAAGCTGTTCGGCGTGTTCCGCCACACGGTGGACTACCGCCGCTCCATCCTGTTCCGGGGCTTCGACGACGCCTTCTACGTCCCCCACTCCCGCCACACCACCGTCCTCCGGGCCGACGTGGAGGCCGTGCCGGATCTGCGCATTCTCGCCTCCTCTCAGGAGGCCGGGGTCTACGCCATCTTCACCAAGGGCGGGCGGCAGGTCTTCATCATGGGCCACTCGGAATACGACGCCGACACGCTGAAGCAGGAGTACCTGCGGGACAAGGCCGCCGGGAAGGACATCCAGCTGCCGAAAAACTACTTCCTGTTCGACGACCCGGCGCAGGCCCCGGTGGTCAGCTGGCGGGCCCACGCCAATCTGCTGTACTCCAACTGGCTGAACTATTTCGTCTACCAGACCACGCCCTACGACATCAACGGCATCGCCCACGGCCAGCGGACGGAGACCGAGGACGAGACCTGACCCGCCGCCGCGGGCGGGACGCCGGCCGGCCCGGACGGGGACGAATCCGAGTGTCCCGAATAGGAAACAGCGCCGGGGAGCATGGCTCCCCGGCGCTGCAGACTGTCAAAAAAGCCTCGCGGAGTTCGCTCCCGCAGGCGCGAAAAAAGTAAAATCTGTTTTCGCCCGCGGCGTGTACGCGGGCGAAAACACTTCTCCCGGAGCGAGCGTCGAATGGTCCGCCTTTGGCGGGCAACCGAGGCGCAGGGCGCCTCCCCCTTTTCAAAGAAGTCCCCGGGCTTCTTTGAAAAGCTGAATTGCCGCGGATGATGCGTCATCCGCGGCAATTTTCGTTCTGCGTCTCCGGGCCCTCCCCGCTCACGCGCGGACCTGGCCGGACAGGGGCATGTTCTCCCCCCGGACCAGCTGCACAAAGATGGCGGCCAGATGGGGGTCGAACTGGCTGCCCGCGCCGTCCTCGATCTGCCGGAGTGCGTACTCCAGCGGCAGGCCGCGGCGGTAGGGGCGGTCGGTGGTCATGGCGTCGAACACGTCGGCCACGGCCAGACACCGGGCGGTGACGGGGATGCTCTCCCCGGCGATGCCCCGGGGATAGCCCTTGCCGTCCCATCGCTCGTGGTGGCCCAGCACCGCCGGAACCAGATAGTCCATCTCCGGCAGGTGGCGGATCATCTCGATGGAGTTGTTGACGTGGTTTTTCATCACGCCGTACTCCTGATCGGTGAGCTTGCCCGTCTTGTTGAGGATGTCCTCGGGAATGCTGATCTTGCCGATGTCGTGGAGCAGGCCCGCGGAGTAGATGGTGCGCACCTGATCGTCGTTGAGGCCGGCGGCCACCGCCAGATTGGCGGCGTAGCGGGCCACGTTCTTGCTGTGGGCGAAGGTGTAGTGATCCTTGGCGTCGATGGCGGCGGTGAGGGCGGAGATCATGGACAGCGCGGTGCTGCCGGTTTCGTCCCGCTCGCCGATGCGGCCCACGATGGCCTCCGTGCGGTCGGCCAGCTGCTGGGGCAGCACCGAGGACACGCCCCGGAACACCAGCACCCGGTCCTTGCCGCTCTGCTTGGCGTTGAAGGTGGCCAGATCGGCGTTGTCCAGCAGCTCCTTGGCGGAGGACGCGGCGTAGGGGGCCGCGCAGATGCCCACGCTGACGGACAGGAGCTTGAATTTCGACCGCTCCGGCGCGCGGTTGATGTTCTGCACCCGGCGCACGATCTCCTGGGCGATGAGGACGGCCCGGCGGGCGTCCTCGTGGGGCAGCAGCACGGCGAACACCTTCCCGCTGGTGCGGAACACGGTGCCCGAGCCGCTGGCGCAGCGGGCGATCTCGGCGGAGATGCGGCGCAGGGCCTCGTCGCCCTCCTTCACGCCGTAGAGCTGGTTGTAGAGCTTGAAGTCGTCCACGTCCGCCAGCAGCAGGGAGATGCAGTCCCCGGAGCAGCGGCGGAACTCCGCCTCCTCCCGCTCCACGAAGTAGCGGTAGTTGTAGGCGCCGGTCAGCGGGTCGATGCGGGCCTCCCGGAACATTTTTTCGTACAGCTGGGCGTTTTTCAGGGCGATAGAGGCCACGGAGCAGATGGTGTCCAGAAACTCCGTCTCCACGTAGTTGTAGTTTTTGCCCCGGTCCTTGGCGGCCAGCAGCAGAAGGCCCAGCACATCGCCTCCGTCCCGCATGGCGGCGACGCAGTCGATTTTCAGGCGGCGGAACAGCTCCTTTTCAGATTCCCAGACGGACAGGTACAGCGGCGTGGCCTGAAATTCCCGGACCACCATGCAGGAGCTGTTCTCCCGCAGCCAGCTCACCTGGGGACTGTCCGCCGCGATGTCGAAGGCCAGCGATTCCAGCGGGCTGGAGCAGTAGCGGGCGGTGAAGCGGTCCCCGTCCCGCAAACAGACGTACAGCCGCTCCACGGGGATTTCGTTCTGCACGGCGGCGGCCAGCTTCTCCATGATCTCGGCGGTACTGAGCGTCTGGGACGCCTCGGCGGAAAACTGCTTGAGGATGCGGTTCTGCTGGCCCTGGCGGGTGAACAGGGAGTCGATGAGCCGCTTGGTCAGCGCGTAGGTCAGAAAGAGGATGCCGGCGAAGAAGATGGCCACGATGGTGGTGGCCAGCTGGGGGGACAGCTCCAGCGTGCCTGTGAGAAAGCCCTCCATGGGGGAGATGATGTAGGTGGCCATCACGGCGCAGATGAGGGCCAGCGCCAGCAGCAAAATGCTGCGGGAGGCCACCAGTGTCAGCTGGAACATCCGCTTTTTGTACAGGGCCACCAGCAGGAAAACCGCCAGAAAGATGCCGCACAGCGCGTCGTAGGGGAAGGTGTTGCCGGGCAGAGCCACCTGCAGCACGTTGCCCGCGCCCATGACGCAGCCGCCGATGATGACCAGCAGCAGTCCCGGCGTGTGGATGCCCTGCTCCCGCACCACGCGGCGCAGAAGCCGGATCACGTAGATCGTGAACGCCACGTAGAACAGCACGGGGATGCCGATGTGCCAGCTCATGTCGGTGTAGAGGAACACGGTGCCCGCCGGCGTCGTCTCGGCCACCGGAGGCGGCAGGAAGAAGCCGGAGGCCGTCACCGCCAGCTCCGCGGCGTTGATGACCGTCCACATCGCCATGGTAAACGGTTCCCGCCGGCCGGTGAACCGCAGCAGGAACAGGTAGAAAAACCACTCGAAGGCGAACAGGGACAGGATGGAGACATAGTACCAGAAGGCCAGTCCCGGCCACAGCTGCAGGCGCATCAGCACCGCGCCGCCCAGCCAGATCACCGCGTCCCCCAGCAGCAGCATGAAGGCCCTGATCTCCGGCGTTTTTTTGGCGGCAAGGAAGGTGGCGAACAGCAGCACGAAGCAGCACAGCGCCGTGACGTTGACGGCCAGGAAGGGGACGCCGCTCATGGATGCGCCTCCCTTCCGGCGAAGGGACGGGCCTGATAGCGCAGCAGGCCGGCCACGTCCAGCATCCCCGGATTGATCCGGGGCAGGGCGTAGCCCACCTCCCGGCTGTAGCCCGCGATGGTGCCGGTGCGCAGCAGGGTGATCTGCAGCGGCTCCATGTTCAGCAGCTTTTTCAGATCGCCGTAGTCGCTGTCGAAATACTTGAAGTAGACGGCCAGATGCTCCTGCAGCACCTGCCGCACGACCACGTCGTGCTCCTGGGCCTCGGGGGTGATCTCGGCGTACATATGGAGGAAGGGATTCTCGCGCTCGTCAAATTCCTTCTTCATCAGCCAGTCGCCCACGCCCAGCTTGGACAGGCGCAGCACCTCCTCCACGGTGGATTCGGTGATGCGGGTGAAGCCGGCGATGTCGATGACGTCCGGCGTGCGGTCCACGAAGGTGAAGCGGGGCAGCTCGCCGCCGCCGGCGCTGACGCAGTGATAGGTGTCCCCCACCCGGTAGCGCATGAAGGCGCCGCCGTGGAACACGCTGATGACCAGCTCGTAGGTCTCGCCGGAGCGCACCTCGTCCATCAGGCAGGTGCGGGGCTGATAGGCGCCGTCGCCCCGGCCCCGGCGCATCTCCTCCTCGGGGATGAACTCGTAAAAGCAGGCGTCGGGGAAGAAGGGCATTCCGTTGTGCTCCCACGTCTCCGCGCCGATGCAGGTGAACTCCGTCCCGGCGGCCAGCTCGGTGGGCACCACGCCCCACGCCTCGGCCAGCCGGTCGCGGTAGCAGCGGGCGTCGGTTCCGGCGTAGAACAGGGCCTTGAGATGGAAGATGTCCCGTGGGCGGATGGGCCGCCCGTCCCGGCGGCTCTCGTACCGGGCCCGGAGAAAGCGCAGGGCGTACTTGGCGGAGACGTTCAGCCTGCCGCTCTTTCCCTCGCCTCCGCCGGCGGCCATCCTGCCGAAGCTCTCGGTGATGTAGTTGGCCACGGAGCCGATGCCGAAGAAGAAGTCGATGCCGCCGCTCATGCCCATGGCGAAGCCCTTTTTGATGCGCTGGCTGAAGCTCAGCCCGTCGGCGGCGTTGTCGTCGGGCAGCCACACCAGCCGGATTTCCTCGTTGGCGATGGAGGGCAGCAGCCCGGTGGCGTAGGGCAGCGGCGCGCCGCCGTACAGCACCCGGTCTCCCCGGCGGAAGTTGAAGGTGCCCTCCTTGTCGGCGGTGGCCATCATCAGCGACGCCACCAGATTGTGACAGTAGGTGTCCAGCATGGCGCGGGTGTAGGGCGCCAGCTTGATGGGCCGCAGCCCGCCCTCCCACGTGGTCTGGATCCAGACCGCCGGCTCGGCGCAGAGCTGATCGCTCCGGCGGGCCAGCAGGGTGTCGGCGTAGTCGGCGTAGGTGGTCAGGGGCAGCTGCTCCCGCAGCTCGTCGATGGTGGCGGGCGTTTTTCCCCCCAGCAGCTGTTTTCCCAGCGGTGAGGCGCTCCACAGCCGCATCTGCTCCTCCATCAGACGGCGCTGAATGTACATGTAGTTGGCGAGCCCCATGTGCAGAAAGCCGCAATACTCCTCCCACAGCGGGCCGCGGGCGGTCTTTTTCAGCTTTTCCTCGAAGCGCACGGAACTCACCTCCTCTCAGAATCGGATCAGGGCCGCCCGCCCCGAAGGCAGGCGCGGATGCTGTGGGGATTCGGGATCAGAAAGGGCACGCTCCGGCGGTACGCGCCGTAGCCCTCCAGCCGGGCGGGGAACACGCAGGCGTCCTCAAACCAGACCAGCAGCACGTTCAGCGCCGTGATGAGGGCCGCGGCCCGCAGGGGCAGGCCCGCCGCGCCCCGCAGGCACAGCGTCAGCCCCGCCAGCCACAGCACGCCGGGATGGCGGCACAGGGCGTAGGGCCCTGCGGTGCAGACGGCCCGGCTCTCCCCCGGCCGGCCGTAGGCGTCCCGCGGGCGCAGGGCGGTCAGCAGCGCGTCCCCCAGCAGCAGGGCGAAAACCGCCGCGCCGGCCCAAAGGGCCCAGCGGGCCCCTCCCTGCGCCGGAGGCTCCCCCCTCCGGCACAGCAGGACAAGGGACAGCGCCAGCAGCGCGGCCCCGGCGGGAAAACACAGCCGCAGGCCCCGCCTGCCCCATCGCCAGTCGTTCCAGTCCGACAGGAAAAACAGGGCGAAGGAAAGTAGTACCATCGTCAGTTCCAGCGCCGATCCCCCGCTCTCCCGCCGGCGGAAAACGCCCTGCCGGGCGTATTTCGCCAATAATCGATTATGTATACCAGTCTAAAGTATTATACCGTCTTTATTGTGGCGTTTCAACAAAAATCGCTCAGTGTTTTTACACAAACTGCAACCTTTTTCATGCGTCACTACATATGGTGTATCCCCTTGGGGCCGCTTGCTATCCGTTGAGATGGGAATTACATTTTTTTACAGAGATTTTATGCTCTTTTCGGCCTTCCCGCAGCCGCTCCGCTTTCGCCTATACAAAATGACGAACGCCGGCGGAAAGCCGGCGTCGCCCTCAGGGATTTTTTTCCTGCGGATGGGCCCAGAGCCAGACGGCCCGGGCGGTATTTTTCGGCACCGCGGCGGCGAGGGCGGCCTCGTCGGCCTCCCGGATGGCCTTCAGGCTGCCGAAGTGCCGGCGCAGCTCCTCCCGCCGCCTGGGCCCCACGCCGGGGATGTCGTCCAGCGCGGAGTGCAGCGTGCTTTTCCCGCGGCTCTCGCGGTGGAAGGTGATGGCGAAGCGATGGGTCTCCTCCTGCATCTGGCCGATCAGGGAGAACACCGCCTGATTGGCGGCAATGCCGATCTCCCGGCCCTCCGGCGTCACCAGCGCGCGGGTGCGGTGGCGGTCGTCCTTCACCATGCCGAACACCGGCACGGCGCAGCCGAACTCCCGCGCCACCTGCAGGGCGGCGCCGGCATGGGTCACGCCGCCGTCGATGAGGAACAGATCCGGCAGGGGCAGGAACTTCTCGTCCCCGTCGGCGGCCCGCTGAAGGCGGCGGCGCAGCACCTCCTGCATGGAGGCGTAGTCGTCGGGCCGGCCCTGAACGGACTGGATGCGGAAGCGGCGGTAGGCGGATTTCAGCGGCCGGGTGCCCTGATACACCACCATGGAGGCCACGATGTCCGACGCGCCGGTGTTGGAGATGTCGAAGGATTCCATCCGCCGGGGCGGGCGGTCCAGCCCGGTCATGCGGGCCAGCTGCTCCAGCGTGTGGCTGCTGCGCTCCTCGCTGGTGGTGGCGCGCTCGGCCTCCTCGGCGGCGTTGCGGCGGGCCATCTCCAGCAGCCCGGCCTTCTCGCCCCGCTGGGGCACGTGGACCCAGACCTTGTGGCCCGCCCGGCGGGACAGCGCCTCGGACAGCTCCTCGCAGTCGCCGGAATCCGACGGCAGCAGGATCTCGTGGGGCAGCAGGGCCCGGGGCAGATAATACTGGGCGGTGACGGCGGCCAGCATCTCCTCCTCGTCCTCGCCGCCGGGGTCGGAGAACAGCTCCGTCTCCCGGCCGGTGAGCTGGCCCTCCTCCACGTGCAGCACGGCGTAGCAGCACTTTCCCGCGCCGCGGTACAGGCCCCAGATGTCCGTGTCGGCGCAGATGCCGGCGATGACCGTCTGCCGCTTGGACAGGGCGCCGATGGCGGCGATGCGGTCCCGGAGCTGGGCGGCCTTCTCAAAGCGCAGGGCGGCGGCCTCGGTCTCCATCTCCTCCGTCATCTCCCGGAGGAGCTGGCGGCCCCGGCCCTCCAGCAGCAGCACGGCCTGCTCCATCCGCAGGCGGTACTCGGCCTGTCCGGGGCCGTTCTCCCGGCAGAAGCCGTCGCACTTGCCCATGTGGTAGTTGAGGCAGGGCCGGTCCTTCCCGATGTCCCGCGGGAACTCCCGGCGGCAGGTGGGCAGCTTCAGGGCGGCGCACACGGCGTCGATGGCGGCGCGGGTCTCGTGCCGGCCGCCGAAGGGGCCGAAGTACCGGGCGGAATCATCGGCGGGGCGGTTGGCCATGGAGAAGCGGGGATACGGCTCGCCGGACAGGCGGACGAAGGGGTAGCCCTTGTCGTCCTTCAGCAGGATGTTGTACCGGGGCATATGGCGCTTGATGAGGGAATTTTCCAGAATCAGCGCCTCGAACTCGCTGGACACGAAGATGGTGTCGAAGTGATCCACCTGGGCGACCATCATGCGGGTCTTGGGCGTGTGGGCGGCGGTGTCCTGAAAATACTGGCTGACGCGGTTCTTCAGCTTTTTGGCCTTGCCCACGTAGATGACCTTGCCGGTCCTGTCCATCATCAGGTAGACGCCGGGCAGCAGCGGCAGGTCGTTGGCTTTTTCCTTAAGCTCATCCTTGGTCACGGCGGTTCCTCCTTTTCGGGAATTGCATTGGTATGGCAAAAAAGGCGGCTCTGCGCAATGCAGAGCCGCCGCTGGAGCTGCGATACGGGTTATTCGCCGAAATTGTCGTTGACCAGGGCCACCAGCGCGGCCACGGCCTCCTTTTCGTCGGTTCCGTCTGCGATGAGGGTGATGGTAGTCCCCTTGACGATGCCCAGGGACAGAACGCCCAGCAGGCTCTTGGCATTTACACGGCGGTCCTCTTTTTCCACCCAGATGCCGCTCTTGAACTCGTTTGCTTTCTGGATAAAGAAAGTAGCGGGGCGGGCGTGCAGGCCGACCTCGTTATTGACGGTGATCTCCTGTGTATACATATCCAGCTCTCCTTTTCATGCGTTTTGCATTCATCCCAAAAAGGCTATTTACTAAGCCTATCATAGCCGCTTTTGTGCAAACAGTCAACGGTGATTTTCACAAACATTTTTTAAAAAAGCTGACGGCCCGTCACGTTTTTTGTCGCTTTTCACGGGAATACGCGTGGAATTTTCTGGAATCCTCCGGTTTTCCGTCTCCGTGAAATGTTAAGAAAAGCGCCGCGTTTCCCGGAAGAACGCGGCGCTTTCTCATAATTATGCGACTTTTCGGATCAATAGTTGGTGGCCTTGATCTGGAAATACGCCTGCGGATGATGGCAGACGGGGCAGACGGCGGGGGCGTTCTCGGCGATTTCCACATGGCCGCAGTTGCGGCAGAACCACATGACCTTTTCGCCCTTCTTGAACACTGCGCCGCTCTTCAGGTTCTCCAGCAGCTTCAGATAGCGCTCCTCGTGGGTCTTTTCGATTTTGGCAACGCCCTCGAACTGGGCGGCCAGCGCCAGAAAGCCCTCCTGCTCGGCAGTCTTGGCCATCTCGGCGTACATATCGGTCCACTCGTAGTTCTCGCCGGCGGCGGCGGCCTGCAGGTTTTCGGCGGTGGAGCCGATGCCGTTGAGGGCCTTGAACCACAGCTTGGCGTGCTCCTTCTCGTTGTTGGCGGTCTCCTCAAAAATGGCGGAGATCTGCTCGTAGCCCTCTTTCTTGGCGGCGCTGGCAAAATAGGTGTACTTGTTGCGGGCCTGAGATTCGCCTGCGAATGCTTTCCAAAGGTTTTCCTCCGTCTTGCTGCCTTTCAGTTCCATATTCATTGACTCCTTTCAAAAATTCGGTAATCAGACTGTCTGTTTTTGATCTTTCCCCGCGCAGGCGGGGCAGATTCCGTAAAAAGTGAGACTGTGTCCGCTGATCTCCCGTCCGTCCCCGGCGGCCTGCCGGTCCAGCGCCCCGTCGTAGGGCAGCTCCAGATCGAAATAGCCGCCGCAGCGGACGCAGGAGAAGTGGGTGTGGGGCTTCGTCACGGCGTCGAACCGGGCCACGGGCCCGCTGATCTCGGTGAGGCGGCCCTCCTGCGCCATCTGGTGCAGGTTGCGGTACACCGTCCCCATGCTCAGCCGGGGGAGTTCCGGCTTCAGCCGGACGTAGACCATCTCCGCCGTGGGATGCTCCGCAATGGCGCACACGGCCTGATAGATCTGCTCCCGCTGGTAGGAAAACCGTTGGGCCTGCACACTGTTCACATCCTTTTTAATATTAATAACTGTTACTGTTATTGTTATAATCCGTATTTCAGAAAATTGCAAGTCTTTTCTAAAAATTTTTCCGAAGTTTTTTTGCATGATCCGCGCCGGCCCCGGCCACACTACGTTTTGGGTATCGCGGCGAGAATCCGAAAAGGAGGAACGCAGAATGAAGAAACTGCCTGCGCTGGTACTGGCGGCCGCCCTGTCCGCGGCGTGTCTCACCGGCTGCGGCGCCGGGGATCGGAGTCCCGGCGGCACGGTGGCCGACGGCTCCGGCGGCACCTTCACCGGCGGCGCTCAGGCCGATCCCGGCACCGCCGACGCCAAAGCCTCCGCCCGCAGGACGGAGGAGCGCCGGAACGGCCGGGAGACGGCGGAGGCGGCCCGGCAGCGGGCCGTGGGCTCCGCCACTTACGAGCGGATGCTCCGCCGGCCGGAGGGGCTGTAGCGCCTCTCCCCCGGAATCGCGCAGGGCCCCGGAGCCGACGGCTCCGGGGCCCTTGCTTGTCAAAGAAGTCCAGGGACTTCTTTGACAAGGGGAATGCGTCCTGCGCCTCGGTTGTCCGCCAAAAGCGGACAATTCGACGCTCGCTCCGCGAGAAGTGTTTTCCCCCGCGTACACGCCGCGGGCGAAAACAGATTTTACTTTTTTCGCGCCTGCCAGCGCGAACTCTGCCAGGCTTTTTTGACAGTCGGGGGCCCCGGAGCCGATGGCTCCGGGGCCTTTTCCGCTGTTTCCTCTCGCCGTTTTTCTGCCGCTTTTTTCGCCGCCCTTCTCTCGCCGTTCCCTTTGCCGCCGTTCTCCCGCCGCGAAAGCGGCGGCGGGCCGCGCCGCCGAAACGCAGGCAATGTCCGCGGCCATGGAGAGGGTTTCCGCTCCCCACCCACGGCGGGAACCGGCCCCGTTCCCCGCGCCCCGGCGGAAGGGGAAACTTGCGCTGCGGGGTTGCCTTTTTGCCGTTTCATGTATAGAATAGGGAAAAAGCTGCCGGCCGCGGGCCGGTTTGCGCTCCGGAGGCCGCGGACGGCGGGAGGCCGCTTCTGCGTTTGGAACAGAATGTTTTCGCCGCCATTCCGCCGGTGATCCCGGCGCTCTCCGCCTGAGTTCGCCGGACGTGAAGCCTGAGTTCGCCGGACGTAAACCGCTTCAGGGCGTCGGGGGCACGCCCTGCCGCATCGGGGACGGGCCGGTGCCGGTGCGGACGGCGGAGACGCTGACCGGCGGCATCCGCCGCGGACGGTCGGCGCTTTCCCTGCCCCGCGATGGGCGCCGCAGGCCGCTCCCGCCCGCCGCGGGGGCATCGGCGCCCTGACCGCCGACGAAAAATGTACACAAGTGGGGGACTTCTCCCCCGGAACGGAGGAACGAATATGGAAACTGAAACTCCCCGCCGGGCCCGTCCGGGCCGCGTCCTGAAATACGTGCTGCTGGGCGTGCTGCTGTGCGCGGCAGTGGGCGCGGGATGCTTTGTGCTGGGCCGGACCGCCGCCAGCCGCCAGACCGCCAGTCTGGACGCCGTGGTGCTGCAGAACCGGCTGTCGTCCATCAGCGAGCTGGCCAGCGTGGAGTATCACTACACCAACATGGGCCAGTTTGAAAGCAGCAGCGATTTTTACGGCGTGAAGATCCCCTTCACCACCAAGAGCTTCATCCTGACCTACGACGGCACCATCAAGGCCGGCGTGGACCTGTCCGCCGCGTCGGTGTCCGTCAGCGGCACGGAGGTGCGGGTGCGGCTGCCCGCCGCAAAGATCCTCTCCCACGAGATCGACGAGGACAGCGTGAAGGTGTTCGACGAGAAGTCCTCCCTGTTCAACCCCTTCACGGTGGAGGATTTCACCGCCTTCCAGAGCGATCAGAAAAAGGAGATGGAACGCAAGGCCGAGGATCAGTCCCTGCTGACCACCGCCCAGGAGAAGGCGGAGGACGCCGTGCGCTCCCTGCTGACCCCCTCCCTGCCGGACGGCTGGACGCTGAGCGTCACCTCCGCCGCCCTGTAAATACCGCCGGAAAGGCGCGTGGATTTGGAAAACAAAGGGGCCGCCTCTCGTCTGAGAGGCGGCCCCTGCAGCATTTGTCCGTTACCGGGCCGGGACGGCCGCGCCGGCCATGAGCCACGCGCCCAGCTCCTCCGGCGTGTCGGCCAGAAACTCCGGCGACTGGCTCTCCAGCTCTTCGCGGCTGCGGAAGCCCCACGTCACGCCGCCGGCGGGCAGGCCCGCGTTGTGGCCGGTGAGGATGTCCACGTCGCTGTCCCCCACAAAGACGCAGGAGGACGGCTGTGTCCCCAGCTCGCGGATGAGGCGGAGCACGCCGGTGGGGTCCGGCTTGACCGGCACGGCGGGCAGCTTGCCCCGCACGATGTCGAAGGCGCCGGGGAAAAAGTGCTCCACGATCTTGCGGCTGAACTCGTCGGCCTTGTTGGAGTAAACGGCCAGCTGCAGGCCCCCCGCCCGCAGCGCCGCCAGCAGCCCGGCCACCCCGTCGTAGGGCCGGGTGCTGTCCAGATTGTGAACGCCGTAATACTCCGAAAACTGCGCGAGGGTGTTCATCATCAGCAGCGGGCTGCGGCAGCTCTCCGGCGAAAAGCGCTCCACCAGATTGGGAATGCCGTGGCCCACCATGCGCTTGACCTCCTCCGTGGAGTGCTGCGGCCAGCCGTTTTTCCGGCAGACCCAGTTCACCGCCCCGGCCAGATCGTCGATGGTGTTCAAAAGTGTCCCGTCCAGATCAAAAATCACCGTATGAATCATAAAATGCCCCCTATCCCGCTTTCATTTTAGCAAACCGCCCATTCCGGCACAAGCCGCAAAACGAACAAGACGGCGGGAAAAATCTCCGCCGTCTTGTCTGTTTTTGTCACAGGGGACAGGGCAGCTGTCCGCCGGGGGTGAGCAGGACGCTCTCCCGGTAGCCGGCAGCGCGGGCCAGCTCCGCCGCCTCGCGGTAGCCGAAGACCACCGCGCCGGGGCTGTGGGCGTCGGCGGTGAGGATGATCCGGCCGCCCATGGCGCGCCACTCCTCCAGCAGGAACCGGGCCGGATAGGGCACGGAGCGATAGCCGCGGGCCATGGCGCCGGTGTTGATCTCCAGCAGGGTCGCGTCGGGATCGGCGGCGTGCAGGGCCTCGCGGGCGGCGGCGCGGTAGCGGCGGTCGTCCTCGTCGAACAGCTCCCCGCCGCCGTTGAGCTTGGTGATGAGGTCGATGTGGCCCAGAATCGTGGGCCGCTGCCGGGCCATGGCCGCCACGTCCGCGTAGTAGGCGGCGATCAGCGCCGGAAAGCTGCCGCGGAACGTCCGCACGCAGCAGGCCGCCAGAACCTCGGGCTTCCAGTCCACGGCGTAGTACGCCCCGTCCTCCGGGTCCCGGAGGTTGTGGACGGAGCCGATCCAGTAGTCGAAGTCCGGGGGCACGGGGCCGTCGGCGCAGGAATCCTGCTCGATGCCCAGCAGCACGTCCAGCTCCCCGGCCCAGCGGGCCCGGAGGGCCAGCACCGTCCCGCGGTACTCCGTCAGGTCGGCGGGCAGCACGCCGTCCCCGTCCGAGGGGATGGCGGTGTGGCTGTGGCCGGAGAAGCCGAGGTACCGCACGCCGGCGGCCCGGGCCGCCGCGGCCATCTCCTCCGGCGTGCCGGAGCCGTCGCAGAGGGTGGAGTGGGTGTGAACGGAGCAGAGCTCCGGCGTCGGCCTCATTGCATCCGCTCCTGCTTCACCTTGTGGTCGATGACGTGGCGCTTTTCCAGCTCCCGGGTCACGTCCTCCACGGAAATGCCCATCTGGACCATCAGCACCATGACGTGATAGGTCAGGTCGGCGATCTCGTAGATCGTTTCCGCCTTGTCCCGCTTGCAGCCGCCGATGATGACCTCGGTACATTCCTCGCCCACTTTTTTCAGAATCTTGTCCAGTCCCTTGTCAAAGAGGTAGCTGGTGTAGCTGCCCTCTTTGGGATCGGTGCGGCGGCCCTGAATGAGCCGGTAGAGGCCCTCGTAGCTGAAGGCCTTCAGCTCGTCGGAGAGGTACAGCTCGTTGAAAAAGCAGCTCTCCGCCCCGGTGTGGCAGGCGGGGCCGTCCTTCACGACCTCCACCAGCAGCGCGTCCCCGTCGCAGTCGGCGGTGACGGACACCACGTGCTGCCGGTTGCCGGAGGTCTCGCCCTTGCGCCACAGCTCGCCCCGGCTGCGGCTCCAGAAGCAGGTCGTCCGCTCGTCGATGGTGACGGCGAGGCTCTCCCGGTTCATATAGGCCAGCATCAGCACTTTTTTGGAGTAGTGGTCCTGCACAATGGCCGGGATGAGGCCCTTCTCGTCAAATTTCAGTTCCATCCTCAAATCCTCATTTCCACGCCCAGCGCGCGCAGATATCGTTTCAGTGCCCGGATATCGACCTTCTTTGTGTGGAAGATGGACGCAGCCAGGCCCGCGTCGATGCCGGGGCGGGCAAACAGGGCCGCGAAATCCTCCCTCTTTCCCGCGCCGCCGCTGGCGATGACGGGCACGCTGACCCGGGCGGCCAGCGCGTCCAGCATTTCAAGGTCAAAGCCGTCTTTCACGCCGTCGGTGTCGATGGAATTCAGCACGATCTCCCCCGCCCCGGCGGCAGCGCCGCGCTCCGCCCAATCCATGGCGTCGATGCCGGTGTCCTCCCGGCCGCCCTTGGCGAACAGGCGGAAGGCTCCGCCCACGCGCCTCACGTCCAGGGACAGCACCACGCACTGGTCGCCGTATTTCTTGGCCGCCGCGCCGATCAGGGACGGGTCGCGGATGGCCCCGGAGTTGACGCTCACCTTGTCCGCCCCGCATTTCAGCACCCGGTCGAAATCGTCAAGGCTCGCGATGCCGCCGCCCACGGTGAGTGGGATGAAAATTTCCGACGCCACCCGGCGCAGGATATCCGTGAACAGCGCCCTTCCCTCGAAGGAGGCGGTGATGTCGTAAAACACCAGCTCGTCCGCGCCGGAGGCGTTATAAAACCGGGCCAGCTCCACCGGGTCCGCCATGTCGCGCAGGCCCTCAAAGTTGGTGCCCTTCACCACCCTGCCGTCCTTCACGTCCAGGCAGGGAATGATTCGTTTTGCCAGCATGGTCACGCCTCCTCTGCCGCCGCCATCGCCTCGGCCAGATCGATGCGCCCGGTATAGAGCGCCTTGCCCAGAATGGCGGCGGCGACGCCGATTTCTTTGAGTTCCCTCAGTTCGGGAACCGAGCTGATCCCGCCGCTGGCGGTGACGGCGAGGTTTTCCAGCTTCACAAGCTCCCGGTAAATCTCCAGATTCGCGCCTTTTTCCGCGCCGTCCCTTGAGATATCCGTGTAGATGACGGTTTTGACCCCGGCGTCCCGCAGGCGGCGGCAGAACCCGACGCCGTCGAAGTTTGAATCCTCCGTCCAGCCGGAGACGGAGACGAACCCATTGCGGGCGTCCACGCCCACGGCGAGCTTTTCGCCGTACTTCGCCGCCATGCGCGCGGTGAACCCAAAATCCCGGACGGCCGCTGTGCCGAGGATGACGCGGCCCGCGCCGAGCCCGAGATACCTTTGTATCCGCTCCTCGTCCCGGATGCCGCCGCCGACCTCCACAAAAAGGCCCGGCAGGGCGCACAGCGCCCGGACGGATTCAAAGTTGTCCGTGCCGCCGCTTTTCGCGCCGTCAAGATCCACGACGTGCAGATTTCGGGCCCCGGCGCGGCGGAAGCCCTCCGCCGCGGCGGCGGGGTCGCCGCCGTAGACGGTCATTTTATCATAGTCGCCCTGAAAAAGCCGCACGACTTTGCCGCCGCTGAGGTCGATGGCCGGAAAAATTTTCATCCCAGCTCACCGAACGCTTTCAGCAGCCGCAGTCCCGTGTCCCCGGATTTTTCCGGGTGGAACTGGGTGCCCCAGACGTTTCCCCGGCGCACCGCGCCCGTGACCGCCACGTTCCCATAGTCCGACACGGCGAGGGTCGATTCCCCGCAGCTTTTCGCATAGAAGCTGTGGACATAGTAGACGTACTCCCCGCTTTCAATATACTTGAAAAGCGGGTCTTCCCGGAGGATCGTCAGGCCGTTCCAGCCCATGTGCGGCACCTTCAGGGCCTTGTCGGTCAGGTCGTCCCGCAGATCGGCGACCTCGCCGGGGATGAGGCCCAGGCCCGGGTGCTCGCCGTATTCAAAGCTCCTGTCAAAGAGAAGCTGCATGCCGAGGCAGATGCCCAGCAGCGGCTTTTTTTTGCTCTCGACCAGCAGCACCGGCACAAGGCCCGTGTCGTCCAGCTTCTTTTTCGCGTCGGCAAAAGCCCCCACCCCCGGCAGGATGATCCGGTCCGCCCGGACGAGGTCTTCCTGGCTTTTCGTGACCTCGGCCTCCAGACCCAGGGCCCGGAGGCTGGAGGACAGGGAAAAGAGGTTCCCCACGCCGTAGTCGACGATCGCGATCATAGCAGCGTCCCCTTGGTGCTGGGCACCGCCCCCGCCCGGCGCGGGTCGATGGCCGCGGCCTCCCGCAGCGCCCGGCCCATGCCCTTGAACACGGCCTCCAGAATGTGGTGGGTATTCTCGCCGGCAAGCTCCCGGAGATGGACGGCGGAGGGGCAGCTTCGCACGAAGCCCCACCAGAATTCCTTCGCCAGCTCCGTGTCGAAATCGCCGACCCGCGCCGCGGGCAGCGGCACGTCCCAGCCCAGGTACGCCCGGCCCGAGAGGTCCACGGCGCAGAGCACCAGCGCCTCGTCCATGGGCAGGATGACGCTGCCGTAACGGTTCACGCCCTTTTTCTCCCCCAGCGCGCCGGCGAAAGCCGCCCCCAGCGCGATTCCGGTGTCCTCGACAGTGTGGTGATAGTCCACGTCCGTGTCGCCGGAAGCGCGCACCGTGAGGTCGAAGCCGCCGTGGACGGCGAACAGGGTCAGCATGTGGTTGAGAAAGCCGCAGCCGGTCTCGATAGTGCCTTTGCCCGCGCCGTCGAGGTTCAGGGAAAGGCCGATCTTTGTCTCCTTCGTCTCGCGGTTCAGTTCGGAAGTTCTCATGCCAGATCCCCCTCCAGAATGTTTCTGATCTCGCGCAAAAGGCCGCGCATCTGCTCCATGGAACCGATGGTGATGCGGCAGTAGTCCGAAATGCGCGGCGCGTCGAAATGGCGCACCAGGACGCCCCGGGCCTTGAGCATTTTATACAGCGCCCCGCCGGAGACGGCCCCGCTGCGGGCGAACACGAAGTTTGCCGCGGAGGGCAGCACGGTGAAGCCCAGCTTTTCAAGCGCCTCCACGGTAAACGCCCGGTTTTCCAGAATGAGCGCGCAACAGCGCCCAAAATATTCCGCGTCCTCCATGGCCGCCGTGCCGGCGACGATGGACAGGCGGTTGAGGTTGTAGGGGTTAAAGCTGAATTTGACCCGGTTCATATCCCCGATGAGCTCCCGGCTGCCGACGGCGAAGCCGATGCGCCCGCCGGCCAGCGACCGGCTCTTGGAAAAGGTCTGCAGCACGAGAAGGTTCCCGTATTTCTTAATGAGCGGCACACAGCTCTCCCCGCCGAAATCCACATAAGCCTCGTCCACGACCACCGCCCGGTCGGGGTCCGCCGCGAGAAGCCGCTCAATTTCGGATACCGGCAGCGCCATGCCCGTGGGGGCGTTGGGGTTCGCGATGAAAACCGTGCCCCTTTTGCCGATATAGTCGTCCACGCACAGGGAAAAATCCTCCCGCAGGGGGACGACGACGGCTTCAAGACCGTAAAACGCGGCCCAGACCTTGTAAAAACCATAGGTGATATCCGCGTAGACGGCGGGGACACCCGTGCCGCAGAAGGCGCGGAACGCGAAGCTCAGCAGCTCGTCCGAACCGTTTCCCGCGATGACATTTTCGGGTAAAACGCCGTACTGCTCCGCGATGGCGGCGCCCAGGGCCGCGCAGGCGGGGTCGGAATAGCGGTTGCACTTTCCCACCTCCGCCGCCGACACGGCCTCGATCACCCGGGGCGAGGGCGGGAAGGGGCTTTCATTGGTGTTCAGCTTCACATACTGCCGGTTCTGAGGCTGCTCGCCGGGGACATAGGGCGTCAGCCCGGCGGTCTCGGGGGACAAAAAGCGGCTCATGGCATTGGCCTCGATTCAGTCTTTCTCGGATCTTATCAGCACGCTGCGCGCGTGTCCGTGCAGGCCCTCCCGGTCGGCAAAGTCCGCGATGCGCGGGGCCGCCGCCGCGAGGGCTTCCCTGGAATAATAGAGGAAGCTGGACTTCTTCACGAAATCGTCCACGGACAGGGGGCTGGAAAACCGGGCGGTGCCGCCGGTGGGCAGGGTGTGGTTCGGCCCCGCGAAATAATCGCCCAGCGCCTCGGGCACGTTCCGGCCCAGGAAGATGCTGCCCGCGTTTTTGATTTTGCCCAGCAGGGCGAAGGGGTCGTCCACGCACAGCTCGATGTGCTCCGGCGCGATGCGGTTCGCGGCCTCCACGGCCTTGTCGAGGTCGTCCGTGAGGATGATCTTGCCCGTGGTCTCGATGCTCTCCCGGGCGATGGCCTCCCGGGGCAGGACGGAGAGCTGTTCTTCCAGCTCCCGCTGCACGGCGGCGGCCAGCTCCCGGCTGTCCGTGACCAGCACCGCCGTGGCCCGCCTGTCGTGCTCCGCCTGGGAGAGCATATCCGCCGCGACGAAGCGGGGGTCGCACTTGCCGTCGGCCAGCACCAGAATCTCACTGGGTCCCGCGATCATGTCGATGGACACCAGCCCGAACACCTTGCGTTTGGCCACGGCGACAAAAATGTTGCCGGGGCCAACGATCTTATCCACGGGAGGGATGCTCTCCGTGCCGTAGGCAAGGGCGCCGATGGCCTGCGCGCCGCCGCTCTTGAAAATGCGGGTCACGCCCGCGATTTTCGCCGCCGCGAGAAGGTCCGGGGCGAGACTGCCGTCTTTTCTGGGCGGGGTGACCATGACGATCTCCGAAACGCCGGCGATCCTGGCGGGGATGACGTCCATGAGCACGGTGGAGAGGTAGCTTGCCGTGCCGCCGGGGACGTACACGCCCGCTTTTTCGATGGGGGTGTAGCGCTGGCCCATGAGCACGCCGTCCGCGCGGGTCAGGGCAAAGTCGTTGCGCACCTGTTTTTGGTGGAATTCGCGGATGTTTGCCGCGGCCATCTCCAGCGTCCGGATGAACTCCGGGTCGGCGGCGGCGTAGCCGGCCTCGATCTCCTCCGGGGCGACCTCCAGCGAATCCAGCGCCGCGCCGTCGAACTTCTCGGCGTATTTCCTCAGTGCGGCGTCGCCGTTTTCCCGCACGTCCGCCAGAATGCCGGCGACGATTTCGTCCACCTCGGTCTCGGTCTGGATGGCGCGGTTGAGGATTTCTTCGGGGCGCACCTTGGAAAATTCAAGAATTCTGATCATCGTCTTTACCCTCCGCCAGCTTTTTGGTCAGCGCGTCGATCTCTTTGCGTTTGAATTGGTAGGCGGCCTTGTTGGCCACCAGTCTCGCCGAGATGGGCATGATCTCCCGCAGGACGCGCAGGTCGTTTTCCCTCAGCGTCGCGCCGGTCTCCACGATATCCACGATCACGTCGGACAGGCCCAGGATGGGGGCCAGCTCGATGGAGCCGTTGAGCTTGATAATGTCGATGTCCCGGCCCTGCGCGGCATAGTAGCGCTTGGCGATGGACACAAATTTTGTCGCCACCCGCAGGGCCCGGCCGGGGTCGTCCTCGAAATCGGCCCGTCCGGCCACGCACATCCGGCAGCGGCCGAGGCCGGTGTCCAGCAGCTCGTACACGTCGGGGCTCTCCTCCGCCAGAATGTCCTTGCCCACGATGCCCACGTCCGCCGCGCCGTGTTCCACATAGATAGCCACGTCGCTGGGCTTCACCAGGAAGCAGCGGATGCCCGCCGCGGGATTTTCGATCACCAGCCTGCGGCTGTCGCCCAGCTCGCCGCAGCCGTAGCCCGCGCCGGTGAGCAGGGCGTGGGCCCGGTCGCCCAGCCGGCCCTTGGGCAGGGCCACGTTCAGCATCCCGCCCCCGTCTCCGGCGGCGTTCGCGGCGGTCTCCAGCCGCTCCAGCTCGTCGAGATAAAGCGCGAAGCCCACGGCCCGGGCCCCCGGCGTAAAGCGCGCCGCCAGCGGGTCGTAGCGCCCGCCCTTCAGCACCGCTCTCGGCAGCCCCACAAGATACCCCTGAAATACCAGCCCGTTATAATAGGCGATCTCGTTAACCAGCGACAGGTCGAGACTGAGCCTGGCCTCCGGCCGCGCCGCCGACACCGCCGCGCACACGGCGGAAAGCTCCGAAAGCGCGTCGCCCATGGCGGCGTTCAGCGCCACCGGCTCCGCCGCCGCGACGACCTGCCGCCACGGTCCGGACAGCCCCGTGAGGGAGCACAGCGCGTCCGCCCCCTGCCGGGAGAGCCCCGCCGCGTCGGCCTCCTTTTGCAGCTGCGGGGCGTTTTTCTCGCGGATGCACCGCAGCAGCGCTTCCCGCGCGCTCTCCGGCGCGCCCACGGCGGAGAGCAGTCCCGTGACGAAGCCCATGTGGCCCAGCACCAGCACAAAATCGCTGCCGGTCTGCGCCAGAGAATCCGCCGCCAGCTCCACCGCCTGAATGGTGTCCCCGCCGCCCACCGCGCCGACGCACTCCAGCCCCATCTGGCTGATCTCGCGGAAGGTGTGGCTCTCCAGGCTGGGGCGGTAGACGCTTTCGGAATAGTAAAACCGCTTGCACTCCCCGGGGGCCGGCTGGGCGTCCTTGGCGATGGACAGGGTCACGTCCGGCTTCAGCGCCAGCAGCCGCCCGTCCAGGTCGGTGAAGGTGATGACCTGCTTGGAGTTGAGAAAGCGCTCGTTTTCCTGGTACAGTCCGTATTCCTCGAACCGGCCCATGTGATATTTCCGATATCCCGCCTTTTCGTACAGTACCCGCAGCGCCAGTGCGGCGCGCTCCTGCGGCTTCAGCAGGTCGATGTCCAGTTCCATGGCGTCCTCCCCGGCAGTTGTTCTGAGCGCAGTATACTTTATTTTGCTATCAAAGTAAAGCGCTAATTCGCTACCAAGATAAATTTCGTCGCTTTTGCAAATTCCGCCGCGTGCCGTACCAAGTCCCTTGTCAAAAATCACCGGGGGTCTTTTCTTGCATTTCCGGCCCGGATAGCGTATTCTGGACTTGCCCCCGCAGGGAGTGCGGGAAAAAACCATTAATTAAATAGGAGGATAGAAATGAAACTTTCCAAGAAGTTGTTCGCCGTACTGCTGGCGGTCGTTCTGGTGATTGCCTGCATGCCCGCCGCTTTCGCGCGGACGGAGTGTCCCGCGGCGGCTTTCACCGATGTGGATACGTCGCAGTATTATCACACTGGCGTGGATTACATGCTCTCCAAGGGCTACATGACCGGCACCTCCGCCAAGACCTTCAGCCCGGGCGTAAAGCTCACCCGCGGCATGGTCCTCACCGCGCTGTACAGCATGGCGGGCAAGCCCGCCGCCCAGTACAAGGGCGCCTTCTCCGACGTCAGGGAGGGCGCGTATTACGCGCTGGCCGTGGAATGGGGCGCCGCCAACAAGATCGCCTCCGGCTATCCCGGCGGGACCTTCAAGCCCGATCAGAACGTCACCCGCGAGCAGCTGGCTACCTTCCTTTACAGCTTTGCCAAATTCTCCGGCGTAAACGTCAGCATCGGCGAGGACACCAACATCCTCAGCTATAACGACGCCCTCACCATCAGCGAATATGCCATTCCCGCCATTCAGTGGGCCTGCGGCGCGGGCGTCCTTTCCGGCAGCAGCAACAGCCTGCTGCCCAGGGCCGACGCCACCCGCGCCCAGTTCGCGGTGATGGCCTACAGCTATTCCATGGTCGCCCCCGCCCCCGCGGTGAAGGAGGTCCAGGTCGCCTCCACCGCCCGGGAGGACGTGCAGATCCCCGCCTACGTCACGCTGCCCGCCAATTATGACAGCGCCAGGACCTATCCCATGGTCATCGTCTGCCACGGCCACGGCGGCAACCACAACGAGTGGGGCGGCTTCGATGTCATCACCAACGGTCTCGCCCGCGCCGGCATCATCGCGGTGACGCTGGATTACCCCGGCTGCGGCGCCAGCAAGGAGAGCTTTACCGAGAACACCATGACCAACATGAAGCACGACACGCTGGACGTGGTCAACTACGTCACCTCCTCCTATTCCGTGGCCAAGGGCAAGGTCGGCATCCTGGGCTACTCCATGGGCGGCCGCATCGCGCTGGAGCTGCTGGCTGAAAAATCCTACAGCTTCGCCGCCGTGGAATTCGTCGCCCCGGCCGAGGATACCGCCGATCTGAAGAACCTGTTTGGCGGCGCCTCCAACTGGACAACCCTGAAAGCCACCGCGAAGAGCAAGGGCTATGCCGATTTCACCACCGTCTACGGTCAGAAGCAGCAGCTGAGCTACCAGTGGTTTACCGATCTTGAAAAGTATTCCGACGGTCTGGCCGAGGCCGCCGCGAAGAACTACACCGGCAGGAGCATGGTGGTGTATGCGACGAACGACGAGGCCGTGTCGCCCTCCGTCTCCGCGGGCGTGGCCAAGGTCTTCGATTCCGCCGTGGTCAACACCTATGCCGACGGCCACAGCTACAGCTTCTACGGCAAGACCCCCTACACCGTGAACACGGTCAACGAGAGCTCCGTCAACTTCTTCAAGGATGAGCTGCTGGCCAAGGCCGCGGGCGTGTCCGGCTATGTCGCCGCCATCACCGGCGACGGCAGCCTCACCCTCACCATCCCCGCCTCCGCCCTCACCGCCGCCGGCGTCAAGACCGGCGACACCGTGAAGGCCACCATCGACGGTGTGGCGTTCAGCCTGCCGGTATACGCCACTGCTGCCAGCGCCGCCAAGGGCGCCGCATACCTCCTCATGGACAGCACCTCTCTCACCGTCTGCCTGCAGGGCGGAGCCTTTGCCGCCGCGAACAAAATCGCGGTGAAGAATGTCTCCGGCAGCGCCGTGCAGTGGTATTATACCGAAGCCAGCGACACGCCGCTCACCGTCACCCTCGCGAAATAAATTCATAAGGCCTTAGCGGAGGAAAACCAATCCTGGTTTTCCTCCGCTTCATCATGTCAAAGGACTCCCCTCGTCCTTTGCCCCCTTGCTAATGGGGGCTGACTGGGGGGCTTCGCTTTCGTCCTGCCTCCGCTTTTTTGTACGAACGGTCCGTACAAAAAGGATTGTTAAAAATTTAATTAGTCCTCTTTACAAACCGTAAAACTGCGATATAATACAATTGAACCGGGAGAAAGCCCCCCCATTGCGGGGAACTCCACACCGGGCGCGTCCAAAGGCGGACCGCCGCAGGAGTGCAGTAAATTCTCCGGTTTTATTCTCAGCGGCATTTGTTAATTTATTAACATTATTAGGAGGGCGACATCATGAAAAACGAAGATTTTTTGAAAGGTACCGGTATTCTGATGATTTTTGGCGGCGTCATCGCCATACTTACGGCTATCTCGATGCTGATACGGGCGGTGTCCCTTACGGCGGATATGCAGATGAGCATGCTCTGCGCCGCGGCGCTGCTGATGCTGGTGTGCGGTTTTGAAGCGCTGGTGGCGGGCTATGCCGCGGCCAGAAACAGCGCCGATCCCGATAACGCTTCCGACTGCATCGCCTGGGCGGTCATCGTGGCGCTGCTGGGCGTGGGCGGCGTCGCGCTGAACGCGGCGGCCAACGGGTCGGTCAATGTGGTGAACGCCGTATTCAGCGTGGTCATCCCCGCGCTTTACGGCATGGCCGCCTCGGCCGATCGCCGCGGCTCCGCAAAGCCCGCTTCTGTCCGGTAATCCTCTTTTCCTCATTCGAATATCCCTGCGGGGAATCGCCGCCTCTTTCGGGGCGGCGATTCCTTCTTTCGCTGCAGGTGGCAAACCGGGGAAAAGGTGTTATACTATAGTATCCACACTTTCGCGGAGGCTGCCATGAAAACCGGATTTTCCGCCGACGGCTATATCGTTGATCAGGACTGTTTTTCCGCCTATCCCTACCGCACCGTCACCTCCGACTGGAACGGCTGCGGCTGGATGGCGGCTTACGATCTGCGCCACGCGCTGGGGCAGACCGCGGATTTCGACGCCGTGCGCCGGGAGATGGACGGGATGTTTTTGCTGCGCGTCCCCGGCCCCACCACCATGGGTGTGATGCTGCGCTATCTGCGCCGCTGCGTGCCGGACCTCACGGTGGTCCTCGGCCGGGCGGCCGCGCTGTCCGCCGCGCCCCGGGCTAGGGCGGGCATCCTGCGCTACACGGAAAGCGGCGTGCCGCATTTCGTGGCCTTTGTCCGCCTTGCGGACGGGCGCTGCCGCTTTTTCAACGTGGCCGACGGGCTGGAGGACTATGTCTGCGGCATGGAGCAATTTCTCCTCACCCGCTGCACCCGCGGCACCGTAAAAGCCATGCTGGTCTTTTGAAGCCGAAGACGAATTTTTTTCGCCTTCGGTTTTTTCCTGTTGACGTTTGCCGGATTTCAGTGTATAGTAAAACAAATCTTTAAGAACGGTACAGGGATGCCGGCAAGATGGAAAGTGCATAACCGATGCGCGGGCTTCGGCCCGTTCGGGGCTTGTTGCAGTCTTGCGGTATCCGCGGGGCTTTTTTTATGCCCCTATGAGGAGGGTCGGGAATGCGCCAGCTTGCGGTGGGCACGGTGGATGGAAAGAAGAAAACGGTACTGGTATCGGACGGCCGCGTCCGTCTCGCCGACGGCTTTTCCGCCGAAGAATCGAATTATTGCCTTTTTCCCGGTTTCGCGGATGTGCATGTTCATCTGCGGGAGCCGGGATTTTCTTATAAGGAGACCATCCGCGCGGGCACCCGCGCCGCGGCCCGGGGCGGGGTCACGGCGGTGTGTACCATGCCGAACCTCGACCCCGTGCCGGACACGGCGGAGCACCTCGGGATGCAGACGGACATCATCCGGCGGGACGCCGCCGTCCGGGTGTACCCCTACGGCGCCATCACCCTGGGCGAACGGGGCGAGGCTCTGTCCGACATGGACGCTCTCGCGCCGCTGGTGTGCGCCTTCTCGGACGACGGCCGCGGCGTCATGGACGACGGGCTGATGCGCGCGGCCATGGTGAAGGCCAAATCGCTGGGAAAGCTCGTCGCCGCCCACTGCGAGGACACGCGGTACGGGGGCGCGGAGCGCGAGTGGCGGCAAATCCAGCGCGATCTCCGGCTTGTTTCTGGAACCGGCTGCGCCTACCACGCGTGCCATGTCTCCTGCCGGGAGAGCGTGGCGCTGATCCGAAAGGCCAAGGCCGCGGGGCTGGACGTCTCCTGCGAGACCGCCCCCCACTATCTTGTCCTGAACGACGGGATGCTCGCGGACGACGGCCGCTTTAAAATGAACCCGCCCATCCGGACGGAGGATGACCGGCAGGCGCTGCTGGAGGGCCTCGCGGACGGCACCATCGACCTGGTGGCCACCGACCACGCGCCGCACGCGGCGGCGGAAAAATCCGGCGGCTTTCAAAAAAGCCTCAACGGCGTGGTCGGCCTTGAGACGGCCTTCCCGGTTTTGTATACGGAGCTGGTGAAAACGGGTATCCTCCGTCTTGAAAAACTCGCCGCGCTCTTTTCCGAAAGTCCCCGGCGGCGCTTCGGCCTGCCGGAAAGCCCCGGCGACTTCACGGTATTCGATCTCGGAAGCGCGTATGAGATAGCCCCGGTCCAATTCCTTTCCCTGGGGCGCGCGACACCCTTCGAGGGGATGCGGGTCTGGGGAAAATGCGTTTTAACTGCGGTTGGAGGGAATATTGTATGGCAAGACGATTCGACAGAAAGATAATCCTTGAGGACGGCTCGGAATATCCCGGCTTCGGCTTCGGCAGTCCGGAGGACCGGGTGTGCGAGATCGTGTTCAACACTTCCATGGCGGGCTATCAGGAGATCGTCTCCGACCCGTCCTACACCGATCAGGCGGTAGTGATGACCTACCCTCTCATCGGAAATTACGGCATTACGGACGAGGACTACGAGACCCGCTTCCCCACCCTGGGGGGCCTCATCGTGGGGGAGTACAACGACCTGCCCTCGAACTTCCGCTGCACCAAGACCCTGGCGGAAATTCTGGAGGGCTACGGCATCCCCGGCATCGAGGGCATCGACACCCGAAAGCTCACCCGCAGCATCCGCGACCTCGGCTCACGCCGGGTATTTCTCACCGGCGCGGACACGCCGCTGGAGGAAGGTCTCCGAATCATCGCGGGCACCCCCGTGCCCCATGACGCGGTTTCCCGCGTGAGCTGCCGGAGAAAATGGTATTCCCGCACGCCGAACCACCAGTACAACGTCGTCGCGGTGGACTGCGGCATTAAGCTCAACATCATCCGCTCCCTGAACGCGCGGGGCTGCAATCTGACGGTGGTGCCCTACAGCACCCCGGCGGAGGAAATCCTTGCCATGAAGCCGGACGGCCTGTTCCTCTCCAACGGCCCCGGCGACCCGGAGGACGTGACCCCGGTCATCGGGCTTGTGAAGGCTCTGCGGGGCAGGCTCCCCATCTTCGGCATCTGCCTCGGCCATCAGATGATCGCCCTCGCCTCCGGCGGCGCCACCTACAAGCTAAAATTCGGCCACCGCGGCGGCAACCACCCCGTAAAGAACCTCGCCACCGGGAAAGTGGAGATGACCGCCCAGAACCACAGCTACGCCGTCAGCGCGGATTCCCTCGTTGGGACGGGGCTGGAGATCACCCACATCAACCTGCTGGACGGCACCGTGGAGGGGCTGCGGTGCCCCGCCGACCGGATGTTCTCCGTCCAGTACCATCCGGAGAGCGCCCCCGGCCCCCAGGACAGCGCCTACCTGTTCGACGAATTCATCGAAAGCATGGGGGAGGCGAAGCGCAATGCCTAAGAGAACGGACATCCATAAGCTCATGGTCATCGGCTCCGGCCCCATCGTCATCGGACAGGCGGCGGAATTCGACTACGCCGGCACCCAGGCCTGTCTCGCCCTGCGGGAGGAGGGCTACGAGGTGGTGCTGGCGAATTCCAACCCCGCCACCATCATGACGGACAACGCCATCGCGGACAAAATCTATATGGAGCCCCTGACCCTTGAATATGTGGCCAAGATCATCCGCTATGAGCGGCCGGACGCCATCGTGCCCGGCATCGGCGGGCAGACGGGCCTGAACCTCGCGGTGCAGCTGCAGAAAAAGGGCGTGCTGCGGGAGTGCCGGGCGGAGCTTCTCGGCACCCGGGCGGAGAGCATCGAGCAGGCCGAGGACAGGGAGCTTTTCAAGGAGCTGTGCCAGCGCATCGGCGAGCCGGTGCTGCCCTCCGTCACCGCCGGCTCCATGGACGAGGGCCTGCGGGCGGCTGCAAGCATCGGCTACCCCGTGGTGCTGCGTCCGGCCTTCACGCTGGGCGGCACCGGCGGCGGCTTTGCCGACGGCGAGACGGAGCTCCGCGAGCTTCTGAAAAACGCCCTCAAGCTCTCCCCCGTCCATCAGGTGCTGGTGGAAAAGAGCATCAAGGGCTACAAGGAGATCGAATACGAGGTCATGCGCGACCACAACGACACCGCCATCGCCATCTGCAACATGGAAAACATTGACCCCGTGGGCATCCACACCGGCGATTCCATGGTGGTCTGCCCCAGCCAGACGCTCACGAACAAGGAATACCAGCTGCTGCGCGACAGCGCGCTGAAGCTCATCCGGGCGCTCAAAATCGAGGGCGGGTGCAACGTGCAGTTCGCGCTGGACCCCCAGTCCTTCCGCTATTTTGTCATCGAGGTCAATCCCCGCGTGTCCCGTTCCTCGGCGCTGGCCAGCAAGGCCAGCGGCTACCCCATCGCCCGGGTCTCCGCCAAGATCGCGGTGGGCATGACGCTGGACGAGATCCGCATCGCGAACACCCCGGCCTCCTTCGAGCCGACCCTCGACTATGTGGTGACAAAGCTCCCCCGCTTCCCCTTCGACAAATTCACGGACGCGAACAACAGCCTCTCCACCCAGATGAAAGCCACCGGCGAGACCATGGGCGTGGGCCGGACCCTCGAGGAGAGCCTTCTCAAGGCCGTCCGCTCGCTGGAGATCGGCGTGTACCACCTGCACATGAAAAAGTTTGACAGCATCGAGACGGTGGCCCTGCTCGACTATATCAAAATCGGCACCGACGACCGCGTCTACGCCCTGGCGGAGCTGCTGCGCCGGAACGTCGCCGGGGAGGAGCTGAGCGAGCGCACGGGCATCGACATGCTGTTTATGAACAAGTTCCGCCATATCGTTGAGCTGGAAAAAGAGGGCGCGGAGCACCCCTTCGATCTTGAAGAGCTGAAATGGCTCAAAAAATACGGCTTCTGCGACAGGGCTATCGCCGACCTCTGGAAAAGCACGGAAACGCAGGTCAGCGGCTTCCGCCGGGAAAACGGCGTGTTCCCGGTCTACAAGATGATCGACACCTGCGCCTCGGAATTTGACTCCTACATCCCCTATTTTTACTCCACCTACGCCGACGAAAACGAGAGCGTCGTCACGGGAAAGAAAAAGATCATCGTCCTGGGCTCCGGCCCCATCCGCATCGGCCAGGGCATCGAGTTCGACTATTCCACCGTCCACGCGGTGATGACCATCAAAAGATCCGGCTGCGAGGCCATCATCATCAACAACAACCCCGAGACCGTCTCCACGGACTACACCTGCTCCGACAAGCTCTATTTCGAGCCTCTCACGGTGGAGGACGTCATGAACGTGGTGGCGCTGGAAAAGCCCGTGGGCGTCATCGCCTCGCTGGGCGGGCAGACCGCCGTGAATCTGGCGGGGCCGCTGAGCGAGCGGGGCGTGAAGATCATCGGCACGGACTTCGCGGCCATCGAGCGGGCGGAGGACCGGGACGTCTTTGAAAAGCTCCTCGCCGCGCTGAACATCCCCCAGCCGCAGGGACAGGCCGTCACCGAAATCGAGGACGGCGCCGCCGCCGCGCGGAAGGTGGGCTATCCCGTGCTGGTGCGCCCCTCCTTTGTGCTGGGCGGCCGGGCCATGCAGATCGTGGCCAACGAAGCGCAGCTGCGCCGCTACCTTAAAACCGCCCTGGAGATCGGCGCGGGCAAGCCCGTGCTGGTGGACAAGTACATCGAGGGCAAGGAGGTGGAGGTGGACGCCGTGTGCGACGGGACGGACGTGTTCGTCCCCGGCATCATGGAGCTTGTGGAGCGCACGGGCGTCCACTCCGGCGACTCCATCAGCGTCTATCCCCCCTTCAGCCTCAGCCCGAAAGTGAAAGCCACCCTCCTGGACTATACGAAAAAGCTGGGCCTCGGCATCGGCATCGTGGGGCTTTACAACATCCAGTTCATCGTGGATAAAAACGACAATGTTTTCATCATCGAGGTCAACCCCCGCTCCTCCCGGACGGTGCCCTTCCTGTCCAAAGCCACGGGCTACTGCCTGGCGGACATCGGCACGCTGGTGATGCTGGGCGTGTCCCTCCGGGAGCAGGGCTTCACCGTGGCCTACCCCCAGGAGAAGGACCGCTGGTATGTCAAGGTCCCGGCCTTCTCCTTCACCAAGCTCCGGGGGCTGGACGCCTATCTGTCCCCGGAAATGAAGTCCACCGGCGAGGCCATCGGCTACGACAAAAAGATGACCCGCGCCCTCTACAAGGCCCTGCAGGCCTCCGGCACCCAGGTGTCGAACTACGGCACCGTGTTCGTCACCATCGCGGACCGGGACAAGGAGGAGGCCCTGCCCCTGATCCGCCGGTTCTATGACCTCGGCTTCAATATCGAGGCCACGGAGGGCACCGCCGCCTATCTCAAGGAACACGGCGTGCGCACCCGGGTCAAAAAGAAAATCAGCGAAGGCAGCGAGGATATCCTCGATTCCATCCGCGAGGGCTACGTGAATTACGTCATCAACACCCGGGATTACAGTTCCGACCCCGCCCAGGAGTCCGACGGTCATCTCATCCGCCAGTGCGCCGTGGAAAACGGCGTCACCATGTTCACCGCGCTGGACACCGTCCGGGTGCTGCTGGACGTGCTGGAGGAGATCACCATGCAGGTCTCCACCATTGATCTGTGAGGAAGAAATGAAACAGGGAATTTTTGAAATTACCGAAAACGCCCCCGCCGCCCCCGGCGTATTCCGGCTGGCGCTGCGGGGGGACACCTCCGCCGTCACGGCCCCGGGGCAGTTCGTGAATATCCGGCTGAACGGATTTTTCCTCCGCCGCCCCCTCTCCGTCTGCGATTGGGACAACGCGGGCTTTTCCGCCTTCTACAAGGTCGTGGGCGGCGGCACCGAAGCGCTGTCCCAAAAAGCGGCGGGCGGGGAGCTCGACGTACTCACCGGCCTGGGAAACGGCTTCGACCTCTCCGCCGCCGGCGACCGGCCGCTGCTCATCGGCGGCGGCAGCGGCGTCTCCCCGCTATATGGCCTCGCGCAGCGTCTCGCCGCCCTGGGGAAGCGCCCCGCCGCAGCGCTGGGCTTCAACACCGCGGCGGAGGTGTACCTCGCCGCGGAATTCGCGGCGCTGGGTATCCCGGTACATCTTGCCACCCTGGATGGCAGCGCCGGTACAGCGAGCACTGTCGTCGACGCGATCCGCGGCCTCGATTACAGTTACTTTTATGCCTGCGGGCCGGAAGCCATGCTCCGGGCCGTGGATGAAATTGCCTCGGCGCCCGGCGAGTTTTCCTTTGAAGCGCGCATGGGCTGCGGCTTCGGGGCCTGCATGGGCTGTACCTGCAAGACGAAATACGGCGCTAAGCGCATCTGCCGGGACGGCCCGGTACTGAAGCGGGAGGAGGTCCTCTGGTGAATACTTCTGTAAATCTTTCCGGGCTTGAACTCTCTAACCCCGTCATCCCCGCCGCCGGTACCTTCGGCTACGGCGCGGAATTCGCGGCGCTGTACGATCTCGATTGTCTCGGCTCCTTCGTGATGAAAAGCGCCACCGCCCTTCCCCGCTTCGGCAATCCCACCCCCCGCGTCGCGGAGTGTCCCGCCGGGATGCTGAACGCCGTCGGTCTGCAAAACCCCGGCGCGGACGCGGTGATCGCGGAGGAGCTGCCGAAGATAAGTACCTTCTTCCGCAAGAAAGTGATCGCCAATGTCAGCGGCTTTTCCATTGAGGAATACGCCGAAACCTGCGCCAAGTTCGACGCGCAGGCGCAGGTGGGCCTGCTTGAGGTCAACATCAGCTGTCCCAACGTCCATTGCGGCGGCATGGCCTTCGGCACCGACCCCGCCGCCGCCGCGGCGGTGACCCGGGCGGTGAAAGCCGTCACGGCAAAGCCGGTTTATATGAAGCTCTCCCCCAACGTCCGGGACATCGCGGAGATCGCCCGCGCCTGCGAGGACGCGGGGGCGGACGGGGTCAGCCTCATCAACACCCTCCTCGGCCTGCGCATCGACCTCAAAACCCGAAAGCCCGTCCTGGCGAACCGCACCGGCGGGCTCTCCGGCCCGGCGGTGCTGCCCGTGGCCCTGCGCATGGTCTGCGAGGTATACGACGCCGTGCGCATCCCCATCATCGGCATGGGCGGCGTGTCCTCGGCGGAGGACGTGCTGGAAATGCTGCTGGCCGGAGCCGCGGCGGTGGAGGTGGGCGCGGCCAATCTCACAAACCCCTTCGCCTGCCGGGACATTGTCGCGGCCCTGCCGGAGGCTATGAGAAAATACGGAATCAATGATTTAAAAGAAATAATTGGAGGCGCGCACTGATGGGAAAAGACGTCATCATCGCCTGCGATTTCGCGGGCCGGGAAGAAACCTTGAGCTTTCTGGAAGCCTTCGGGCCGGGGCGCCCGTTTGTGAAGATCGGCATGGAGCTTTTCTATGCCGCGGGTCCGGATATCGTGCGCGAGCTTCACGCGCGGGGGCACAAAATTTTTCTGGACCTGAAGCTGCACGACATCCCGAACACCGTGGAAAAGGCCATGCGGGTGCTCTCCGGCCTGGGCGCGGACGTCATCAATCTCCACGCCGCCGGGACGCGCGCCATGATGGAGGCCGCGCTCGCGGGCGTCACCCGGCCGGACGGCGGCCGCCCGCTGCTCCTCGCGGTGACACAGCTCACCTCCACCGGGGAGGACGCGATGAAGCGCGAGCTCCTCATCGACCGGGCGCTGCCCGACGTGGTGCTGGCCTACGCGCAAAACGCCAAGGCCGCGGGGCTGGACGGCGTGGTGTGCTCGCCGCTGGAGGCCACCGTCATCCACGCGGGCTGCGGCGCGGGCTTTCTCACCGTGACCCCCGGCGTCCGCTTTGCGGACGGCGAGCGCGGCGACCAGGCGCGGGTGGCCACTCCCGCGGCCGCCAAAGAGCTGGGCTCCGACTACATTGTCGTCGGGCGGCCTATCACGAAAGCCGCCGATCCCGTTTTCGTCTGGCGGCGCTGCATCCGCGAATTTACGCACTAAAAAGGAGGGCACCATGCGAAACGAACAAATTGCGGGAGACCTGCTCAAAGCAAAGGCCGTGTTCCTGCGGCCGGACGAGCCCTTTACCTGGGCCAGCGGCATCAAAAGCCCCATCTACTGCGATAACCGCCTGACCCTGACGGACGTCGCCGTGCGCACGGACGTGGAAAACGCCCTTGCGCAGACCATCCGCCAAAGCTATCCCGGGGCGGAGGTCCTCATGGGCACCAGCACCGCCGGCATCGCCCACGCGGCCATCACGGCGCACCTGCTGGGCCTGCCCATGGGCTACGTCCGCGCCGCCGCCAAGGACCACGGCCGCAAGAACGCCATTGAGGGCAGGCTCCTGCCGGGGCAGAAGGTTGTCGTGGTGGAGGACCTCATTTCCACCGGGGGCAGCGTCCTCGAGGTGGTGGACATTCTCCGGGAGGCCGGGGCGGAGGTCCTGGGCATCGCCAGCATCTTCACCTACGGCATGGAAAAAAGCGCCGCGCGGCTGGCGGAGGCCGGGGTTCAAAACGTGAGCCTCACGGATTTCGACACGGTCGTCGGCATCGCCGCCCAAGAGGGTATCATCGCGCCGGAGGACAAAGCGCGGCTTCTCGCCTTCCGGAACAATCCTACTGATGAAAGCTGGGTAAAAGTATGAAAAAAGATCTGCTGGACATCCTCGACCTGAGCCGCGAGGACATTGACACGCTCATCCGCACCGCGGAAAACATCATCGCAGACCCCGACGCCTACGCGGAAAAATGCCGCCGCAAAAAGCTCGCCACCCTCTTTTACGAGCCCTCTACCCGCACGCGGCTGAGCTTTGAATCCGCCATGCTGGAGCTGGGCGGCCAGGTCGTCGGCTTTTCCGACGCCGGCAGCAGCTCTGTGGCCAAGGGCGAGAGCGTGGCCGACACGGCCAAGACCGTGGAATGCTTCGCGGACATCATCGCCATGCGGCACTTCAAGGAGGGCGCGCCCCGGGTGGCGGCGCAGAACGTGTCCATCCCGGTCATCAACGCCGGGGACGGCGGCCACAACCACCCCACCCAGACGCTGGCCGACCTGCTGACCATCCGCCGGGAGAAGGGCCGCCTCGACCACCTCACCGTGGGCTGCTGCGGCGACCTCAGGTTCGGGCGGACGGTGCATTCCCTGCTGGCGGCCATGGGCCGGTACGAGGGCACGTCCTTCGTGCTCATCTCCCCGGAGGAGCTCACCGTGCCGGAGAGCGTGCGCACGGAGACGCTGGAGAACAACGGCTGCCCCTACCGGGAAACCCGCTCGCTGGAGGAGGCCATGCCGGCGCTGGACATCCTGTACATGACCCGCGTGCAGAAGGAGCGGTTCTTCAACGAGGCCGATTACGTCCGCCTGAAGGACAGCTACATCCTCACGCCGGATAAGCTGCAGAACGCGAAAAAAGACCTCGCCATCCTGCATCCGCTGCCCCGGGTCAACGAAATCTCCGTCGCCATCGACGACGATCCCCGCGCCTGCTATTTCAAGCAGGTGCGAAACGGCAAATATATCCGCATGGCGCTGATCCTAAAGCTTTTGGGGGTGGACTGAAATGATTATCGGAAGTATCGTCAACGGCATCGTCATCGACCATATCCCCGCCGGGCGGGGCATGGAGCTTTACCATTACCTCAGGCTGGACGGCATGGAGTGCGAGGTGGCGCTGATTAAAAACGCCGCCAGCGGGAAATACGGCAGAAAAGACATCCTCAAGGTCAACGAGGTGCTGGCGCTGGATTACGACATTCTGGGCTGCATCGCCCCTCAGATCACCGTGAACATCATCCGGGACGGGGAACGGGTGGAGAAGCTCCACCCCCAGCTGCCGGAGACTATCACCGGTGTGCTGCGCTGCAAAAACCCCCGGTGCATCACCTCCACGGAGCAGGAGCTCGGGCATGTGTTCCGGCTGGCCGACCGCGAGCGCGGCATCTACCGCTGTATCTACTGCGACACCAAAGCGGAAAAGCTCAGTCTGATCTAAACGCGCGCCGCCGCGAACGGCGGGCGTCGGCAGCCCCTGGCATTTTCAACCGGCGCGGCTTCGGCCGCGCCGGTTTCCGTTTCCTCCGGCGGGGAAACTGTCAAGGTGCCTTGACAAACCGAACCCGGAGAGTCTATACTGTCAAGGTACCTAACAAGTGAAGGGGGAACGGCGGTGTTTGATTATGAGCATTCGGATGTCGGCAGCAGGCTCATGCACAACTTCTGGGGCATCACCCACATCCTGCATCAGCTCTCGGACGGGCGCGGCAGCCAGAAGCGGATTCTGACGATTCTGCTGCGGCACGGGCCGGTGACGCAGTCGGCGCTGACCGAGCATTTGGGGATTCAGCCCGGGTCCGCGAGCGAGGTCCTGTCCAAGCTGGAGAGCGCCGGCCTGATTTTCAAATCGGACAGTCCCGCGGACCGCAGGACGGTGACCATCGACCTGACCGACAGCGGCAGAGCCAAAGCGGCGCTGGCGCTGTCCGAGCGGGAGCGGCTGAAGAGCGAGCTGCTTGCCCCCCTCTCCTGCGAAGAGCAGACGGCGCTGCTTGCCCTGTTGGAAAAGGTGACCGAAAACTGGAACCGGCGTTACGGCGGGCAGGGGGAGAGAGGGAAGCAGCAGGAATGAAGCTGATTTTTCAGTATCTGCGCCGGCACATCGGGATTTTCCTGCTCTCGACCCTGTTTCTTACCCTGGAAGCGATGGCGGACCTCCTGCAGCCGACCTTTATGTCCTACATCGTGGATCAGGGCGTGGAAAATGCCGATATCCGCGTCATTCTCCATTATGGCGCCATCATGCTGGGGATCGCGGCGGTCGGCGCGGTTTCCGCCGTCATACGAAACTATTTTGCCAGCCGCACTTCCCAGACCATCGGCAAAGAGCTGCGGCAGGATATGTACCGCAACGTCCAGCGGCTTTCCCTGGAGAACATCGACCGCCTGCAGCCCGCCTCCATCATCACCCGCATCACCAACGACGTGACGCAGATTCAGGATTTCATCAACAGCATCATGCGCATGATGGTCAAGGCCCCCGTCACCTGCATCGGCGCCATCGTCCTCATCATCCTGGAGACGCCCGGGCAGGCGCCCGTCATCATCGCCATCGTCGCGATCGTGTCGCTCCTGATTTTTGGGAACATAAAAATCGGCTACCCCAAATTCGGAACGGTGCAGAAGAAACTGGACAAACTGAACGGCGTCACAAGGGAATTTTTATCCTCCGTCCGCGTGGTAAAGGCCTTCAACGCGGAAGAGGAGGAATCGGAGAAATTCGACGGGGCCTCGGTGGCTCTGGCCGCGGCGAACACCGCCGCGCTCCGCGTCATGGCCGTCTTTACCCCGCTCATCAACCTCACGGTCAATCTCGGCATTGTGCTTCTTCTCTGGATTTCCCGAAATCAGCAATCGGCGCAGATCGGCAAGCTGATGGCCTCGGTCAACTACATGACCCAGGTCCTGTTCGCCGTCACCATGATCGCCAATGTCATCAACACCGCCGTCCGGGCCATGGCGTCCTCGGAGCGGATTCAGGAGGTTCTGGACGAGAAGCCCGCGCAGCTTCAGCCCGCGGATCCGCTGACGCCCGAAATCCGCGGCGATATCCGCTTTGAAAACGTCTCCTTTGCCTATGCCGGCGCCGGAAAAGAAGCCCTGCAAGGAATCAGCCTCCACATCCTGCCGGGCGAGACCATCGGCATCATCGGGCCGACGGGCTCGGGAAAGACCACCCTGGTCAATCTGATCCCCCGGTTTTACGACGTTACCGAAGGGCGCCTGCTCCTGGACGGCTGCGATGTGACGCGGCTCGAGGAAAAGCGGATTCGGACGGCGGTGGCCGTCGTCCCCCAGAAAGCCCTGCTGTTCAGCGGCAGCATCCGCGACAACCTGCGCTGGGGCCGGGAGACCGCGGACGGCGCGGCTATCGAAGAAGCGGCGAAGCTCGCCTGCGCGGATTCCTTTATCGGGGAAACCGAAAACGGATACGACACCCTGCTGGGGCAGGGCGGCGTCAATCTTTCCGGCGGGCAGAAGCAGCGGCTGGCCCTGGCACGCGCGCTGGTCCGCAAGCCGAAGGTGCTGATTCTCGACGACTGCACCAGCGCCCTGGACGCGCAGACCGAGGCCGAGGTGCTGCGCGGCCTGCACAAGCTTTCCGGCGAAACCACGGTGCTCCTGATCAGCCAGCGGATTTATACCGTCATGAAGGCCGACCGGATTCTGTGCCTGGCCGACGGCAGGATTCAGGGCTTCGGCTCCCATGAGGAACTGATGGCGTCGTGCGCGCCCTATCGGGCGATCTATGAATCCCAGATCGGGGGTGAAGACAATGGCCGATAGAACTGTTCCGCCCGCCAATCTCAACGGGATCTCGCGCCCCGGGCGCGGCAGCGTCGTCGTAAAGCCGAAGAACATGAAAGGGACGCTGCGGAGGCTCCTGGAGCTGACAAAGGGGAACCGGAACGGCCTGTGGCTGCTGCTCCTGTTATCCGCGCTCGGCTCCGCGGCCGCCATCCTCTCCCCGTATATCACCGGCAAGGCGGTCACCCTGATCAGCGGCGGCAACGCCGTCTCCTGGGTTCTTCTCTGCCTGATCGCGCTGTATGGCTGCGACTGGCTTGTCAAGTTCCTGCAGCAGTACCTGATGGCCTCGGTTGGGCAGCGCATCATTTGCGCCATCCGCAAAACGCTATTCGACAAGATCAAAAACCTGCCGCTGGTGTTCTTCGACCGGCGCCAGCACGGCGAGCTGATGAGCCGGCTGACGAACGATGTGGACAATATCAGCACCACCATTTCAAACTCTCTGACCCTGCTGCTGACTTATAGCTTTACCATTGTCGGCATTCTCATCATGATGGTCTGCCTCAGCCCGGTTTTGACGCTGATCTCCCTCGTCGGGGTAGCGCTCATCTTCCTGCTGACGAAAATCGTCACAAAGCACACCGGGAAGCTCTTTGCCGCGCAGCAAAAGAATCTGGGCATTCTGGACGGCCAGGTGGAGGAGAGCATTTCCGGGCTTCCCGTGGTCAAAGCCTTCTGCCGGGAAGCGCTCATGGAGCGGGAGTTTGAGGAAAAGAACGCCGCGCTCTGCAAGGTGTCGATCAAGGCCCTGATCTGGTCTGGCTACCTGATGCCGCTGATGAATGTCATCAACAATCTGTGCTATCTCGCCATCGCGGTGTGCAGCGGCATTTTGTTCGTGGACGGTAAAATAACCGACATCGGCCTCATCACCAGCTTTCTGCTGTATGTGCGGCAGTTCACGCGCCCCTTTGTGGAGATCGCGAATATCTATAACAACTTCCAGACCGCCGTGGCGGGCGCCGAACGCATTTTTGAGATCCTCGACGAGCAGCCGGAGCCGGAGGATAAGCCCGATGCCTTCGGGCTGAAAAATCCGCGCGGCGACATTGAGCTGCGCCATGTGCGCTTCGGCTATACCCCGGAAAAGCCGGTGTTAAAGGATATCTCGCTGAAAATCCCCGCGGGGACTCAGGTCGCCATCGTGGGCCCCACCGGCTCCGGCAAGACGACCCTGATCAATCTGCTGACGCGCTTTTATGATGTGACGGACGGCAGCATCACGCTGGACGGGCACGATCTGCGCGATTACAAAATGCGCGATCTGCGCGACGCTTTCAGCGTGGTTCTGCAGGATACCGCCCTGTTTGCGGAATCGGTGAAGGATAATATCTGCTACGGGCATGCCGACGCGGCGCCGGCGCAGATCCAGGCGGCCGCTTGCGTCGCCGGCGCGGACGGCTTCATTGCGCGCCTGCCCAACGGCTATGACACCGTTCTGGAACAGGGCGGCATGGAATTGTCCCAGGGGGAGCGTCAGCTGCTGACCATCGCCCGCGCGGTTCTCACCAACGCGCCCATCATGATATTGGATGAGGCCACCAGTTCTGTCGATACCGTGACCGAGCAGAAAATCCGCCGGGCCATGCTGCGCATCTGCGAAAACAGGACCTCCTTCATCATCGCGCACCGGCTCTCCACGATCCGCGATTCGGATTTGATCATCCTGATCGAGAACGGCGAGATCGCGGAACAGGGGACGCACGGGACGCTGATGGCGCTTGACGGCAAATATGCCCTGATGTACCGGACACAGACGGGAAAACTGGCGGAGGAATAGAAAAAAGCCGTCTAGTAAGCATCGCTTCTTCTCGTCCCCGGCCCCCTTGTCAAAGGGGGCTGTCAGCCGCACGGCTGACTGGAGGATTCCCTTTCGTCCTTGTTTTTTGCAAAGATATGCATTGGAGACTGTCAAAAAGGTTTTTTGACAGTCTCCAATGGCTTTTTTGCTTTTTTACTCCAGATACTCGCCGGGGACCTCCAGCGTCACGTCGGAGATGGGGAAGCTGGAGCAGGGGTGGATGTAGCCGAACTGCGCGTCGGCCCAGCGGCGGCCGTCGGTCTTTTCGGGGATGAACACCTCGCCCGCGAGGAGGCGGGAGCGGCACCAGCCGCATTCGCCCGACCGGCAGCGGGACGGGGCCCGGATGCCTGCCCGCTCCAGGGCCACAAGCAGCGGCTCGTTCGCCGCGGTGGGGACGGCAGCTTCCCTGCCGCAGACGATCACCTTCGCCGTGAAGCTCCGGTCCTTCATCTCCTGCGGGTAGCCGGGCTGGTTCCAGGGGTCCTTGATGGCGCCGAAAAGCTCCCGCCGGACAAATTTCTGCCGCAGGCCCAGCTGTGCGATCTCCCCGTCGAGGAAGTTATACATGGCCTGGGGGCCGCACATGAAGATGCTGTACGCCCCGCCGCCGCCGTATTTCCGGATGAGCTCCGTGGTGATGAAGCCGTGCTCGTATCCCTCGCGCGTCTCGTCCGAGAGGACGTGGACCACATGCACCTTCGGGCACGCCGCGCAGACCTCGTCCAGCTCCTTTTTATAAACGATGCCCTCCGCCGTGCGGGAGCCGAACAGGATGGTGAGGTCGAAATCCTCAATCCCGTCCCGGATGGCGTAGGCCATACCCATGAAAGGCGTGATGCCGCTGCCGCCCGCCAGGGCCACGACCTTTTTCGCGTCCCGCAGCGGCTCGTAATACAGATTGCCCTGGGGCCCGGAGACGGCGACCTCCTGCCCCACCGTCCAGTGATCCTGGATATACGGGGACACGAAGCCCGCGTCGTCCCGCTTCACCGTGATGTGATAGCAGCCGTTTTCCGCCCAGGCGGGGGAGGAGCACAGGGAATAGGAGCGCGTGGTGCGGGTATTCCCGATCTCCACGCCCACGGACAGGTACTGTCCGGCGCGGAACGGGGCAAGCGCGCCGCCGTCCGTGGATTTCAGGACAATGGTTTTGGCGTCCGCGCCGTTTTGGCGGATTTCCGCCACCTGCACCAGCTGTTTCTCCGGGTGCAGGAATTTGGCTTTCTCGTTGGTGGTCAGCTTTTCGGGCAGCGGCGTCGCGGGGGAGGCCTCGATGGCCGCCGCGCGGTTTTTGGCCAGATTTTTGAATTTCAGCATATCCAGCTTGCCGATCAGGCCCACTTTTACATTCAGCGCCATGTCACATACCCTCCTCTGCCTTTATATCGCCCAGCGTCAGCAGGCCCATCAGGTTGCCGGAGAAAAACGCGGAGTTGAAGCCGTCGCCCCGGATGCTGGACGCGCCGCAGAATTTCAGTCCCTTGATGGGATACTCGGTACGCACCATCATCATGCGGGCCATCATGGCGTCCCAGTCGCGCAGCTCATAGCCGTACGCCGCGCCCTGGGGCACGTTGGCGTAGCGGCAGAAGGTCCAGGGCGTGGCGATGGAGATCTCCTCGATGGCGTCCCGGACTTTGATGCCGGTCTTTTCCTCGAACCAGCCGATCATGCCGTCGGCGACCTTTTCCTTCACGCCGAAGTAGTCCTTCGGCTCGATCTCGCCCCAGCAGTCCTCCATATAGGTGCTGGTGAGGGACAGCATGCAGGTGCCCGCCGGGGAGGCGTTGGGGTTCACCACGTTATAGCACAGGGCGATGTTATACCTGTTGGTCTCGATCCTTTTGAGGCTCTCGTATTCCTTCACGCTGTCCGCCGTCTGCGGCAGGAAGTAGCTGTAATCCCGGATGCCCAGCTCCTCCGCCGTCTTGTCGAGGCCCAGATACACCACGAACATGCGGGCGGAGTAGCGCCGCGCGTTGGCCAGCTTGATTTCCCGTTCGGGAATTTTGTCTTTCGGGATCAGGTCCATATAGGCCATGGTGGGGTTGCCGTTACAGATGACATGGCGCGTTTCGATGTCCCCCTGGGTGGTTTTCACGCCGGAGATATGGTCGCCGTCAAACAGGAATTCCGTGGCCGTGCAGTTAAACCAGCACTCGCCGCCCATGGCGCGGAAGCGCTCCACAAGTCCTGTGGTGATCTGGTTGCTGGTGCGGTCGGGGATATAGGCGCCGAGGTAAACATAGAGGTTCACCATGTTGGCGTACTGCATGAAGCTCAAGTGGTCGGCGTCCACGCCCAGATAGCCCCAGTAGGTGTTCAGGATGTCCTGCGCCGTGCCCGGCATTTTGAGGGCTTTCAGCACCTTGTTCACCGGATAGCCCGCCGTGCGCAGGAAGTTGGGGTAGTGCTCCTGCATGTAGGCGGAGTCCACATGTCCCGCGGCGTCCGTCATGTAGTGTCCGGCGTCCAGCGTCTCCTCGCTCAGGTCGAAGAAATCCGTGACGGACTTTTTGCAGCCGGGCACCAGCTCCTCCATCTTGTTGATAAAGTTCTCCCGCCCGGAGGGGAGCGTGGCGTCGATGGGGCTGCCGTCACTGGCGGTGGTGATGACCCGGAAATTGTCCGGCACCCGGTGCCAGGGGATATCCAGCCCGAAGTCGTCCACCAGCATTTTCCGCGCGCCGCCGGGGTTTTCGGCGCTGCCCAGCTCGCACAGCTCGTGCAGCGCGGTCTCGAATTCAAAGCGCCCGCGCCGGAAGCTGGTCGCGACGCCGCCGGGCAGGTTGTGCCGCTCCAGGAGCAGCGTCTTTTTTCCGGCCTTCGCCAGCCGGCAGGCCGCGGTAAGGCCGCCGTTGCCCGCGCCGATGACGACCGCGTCAAATTTTGGCATAAGCGATTCCTCCTTATTCGCAATTCTGTGGTATTACCAGTATTCCTGCTGACTCCGTTATAGCATCCGCCGATTCCTACTGCAAGGTTATTCAAAGTTTCCCCGAATAATTCAGCGTATTTTCGGTTTTTCCCCTTGACATTACAGCAGATTGGCAGTATTTTCACAATAGTTGTATTTGGTAATACCAGATGATCCTGCGGATTTGGAGGCGGGTTATGGGCTTTTCAAAAATCACGACGCTGTCGCTGACGGAGCTTTTCGTGCAGCAGATTGAAAACATGATCCTTTCGGGCGAGCTGCGGGTGGGCGAGCGGCTGCCCGCGGCGCGCGACCTGTGCGTGAAGATGGACGTGAGCAGGCCGGTGATCTCCGCGGGACTGGTGGAGCTGGAGAAGATGGGCTTTGTGGAAATCCAGCCGCGTCAGGGCGTCTTTGTCAGCGATTACCGCCGCCGGGGCACCATGGAGACGCTGGTGGCCATCATGCGCTACAACGGCGGCGCGCTGCGGCAGAACGAGGTCCGCTCCCTGCTGGAGACCCGGGAGGCCATGGAGTGCCTTTGCCTGCGGCTGGCGATCCAGCGCGCTTCCGACGCGGAGCTTGAGACGCTGGAGCCCATTCTGGAGAGCATCCGCACTTCCGCCGACAGCGACGAGGCCGCGGAGCGGACCTTCCGCTTTCACCACGAGCTGGCGGTGCTCTCTGGCAACGTGCTCATGCCGCTGATGTACTATTCTTTCCGGCCCCAGAGCGTCCATCTCTGGGGGCTGTACTGCAAGCGCGGCGGCATCGCCCCGCTGTATGAGATCAAACTGCGGCTGTATACGGCGCTGCTCAACCGCGACACCGGGGAGGCCATCACGCAGACCCACGAGGTCCTCTCCCGCGCCATCGCCGAGCTGTCCTTCTACGGGGCGTAATCAAAAAATGAAAATATCGCCCCCGGAGCGGTCAGAGTGCTTTTGCTCTGTCTGCTCCGGGGGCGGCATATCCGCGAAAGTGGGGTGGCGCTTTTCGTTATTCCGTTTCCTTTTCGGCGTTCTTTTTCGCCAGGGCGTTGGTATCCAGGCTTTTGCCGAACACGAAGAACCGATCGTAGAGAAATTCCAGCACGAAATTCGCGGCCATGTTCAGGCCCGTCACCAGATAGTCATTCCAGCCCAGCGACTCGGCCAGATAGTTGCCCAGGATGGTGGACGCCGGCGTGAACACGCAGTAGAAGGCGAACACCTTGGCCATGGCCACGGGGACGTTGGACGCCGAGCGGAAGGTATAGCGCCGGTTGAGGGTGAAATTCCACAGCACGGACAGCACCAGCGCGATGAGATACCGCGGCCAGTAGCTCCAGTCGGTGAGCTCCAGCAGGGAGAAGGAGCCCAGCTCGATGGCGCCGGCGGAGACGGAAAACAGCAGGAATTTGACGGAGCGCATCAGCTCCTTGTGTCCGCTGGATTTCATGGCGTACCCTCCTCAGGCTCCGGCGGCGCTCAGCCGCCGGAAGTTTTCCTTATTTGCCTTGTAAAGCCGGATAAAAACGCCGTAGCCCCTGTCGTAAACGGCGCGGTTTTCGCCGTTGGGCCGGTAGACCGCCAGCGCGGGCACAAAATCCCGCACCGCGTCCAGCGAGGGGATCAGCCCCAGCCCCACGCCCATTACCGCCGCCGCGCCCACGCTGCCCACGTTCTGGGGAGACGCCACGGTCTCCACCGCGCGGCCCGTGATATCGGCGAGGATCTGGCTTGTCACCGGGGACAGCGCCCCGCCGCCCACAAAGCGGAGGGTGTCGGAGGTTTTGACCTTTTTGTCCTGCCGCTCCAGCATCCAGCGCAGATGGTAGCACACGCCCTCCACCACGGCCCGCAGTAGCTCGGTCTTTCCGGTCTCCAGCTTGATGCCGAAGAACATTCCGGCGGCGTCCGGGTCCTCAAAGGGACAGCGGTTGCCGTGGAGCCAGGGCGTGAATACCACGCCGCCCGCCCCCGGGGGCGCCTTGCGGATGACCTCGGACAGGTAATCGTAGAGGCTGGTATAGCGCGCCTCCATCCCCTCGGCCACGTGGGCCCTCTGTAAGTATATGCCGATCTCGTCCAGGGCAAGATGATCTTTTACCCATTCAAGACATTTGCCGGCGGTCTCCATCTCGGCGAAGTAGTTGTAGCGCCCGCTCTGCGCGCCCACGATGGCGGCGATCATGGCGCCGGTATCCAGCTCCTGCCGGTCCAGAACGGTGGACACCCAGCCGGAGGTGCCGCAGTAGACGTGGGTGTCGCCCACGCGCACGCAGCCCGCCCCCACGCCGATGAGGGAGGCGTCGCCGCCCCCGCCGAACACGGGCGTTCCCGGGGTAAGCCCCAGCTCCGCCGCGGCCTTTTCCGTCAGCGGCCCCACCACGTCGGTGGATTTGATGATCTCCGCCAAATGCTCGCGGCGGACCCCCAGCATCCGGCACATTTCCCGGCTCCAGCCCACGCGGCCCTTCCGGGTGTCGCAGATCAGCGTTGCATAGGCGGAATCCTCGGTCATCACGAACCGCCCGGTGCAGCGGCACAGCAGGGTTTCCTTCACGTCCAGCCACTTGTAGTCCCGGGCGAAATTTTCCGGTTCGTTTGCCTCGACCCACTTGTATTTCCATACCGGGTCCTTCACGCTGGAGGACACCGCGCCCGTGATGGCGAGACTGCGGGCAAGCTTCACGACGTTGGCCCCGGCCACCTGAAGGCCGTTGGCCATCCCCTTTTTCAGCTCTCGGCGGGAGCGCTGGTCCATATAGCTCATGGGCCGGCGGACGGGGACGCCGTCCCTGTCCGCCAGCACCATGCCCTGCATCTGGGAGCAGAAGGAAATGCCGGATATCTGCGCCGGTTTCACCTCGCTTTGTGAAAACAGCTCCCGGGTGGTGCGGCACATGGCGTCCCACCACTCGTCGGCGTCCTGCTCCGCGCCGCCGTCCGGAAGGATATAGAGCCCGTATCCGGCGTTGGCGCTGGCCAGCAGCCTGATATCCGATTCTATGCTGAATAGGCAGGTTTTTACCCCCGTCGTCCCGATGTCATAGGCCAGAACGTATTTCACCGTTCATCCTCCCCCCTGTTTTTGTGCCGGATATCCCCGCTTTCAAAGGTAAAGGCGCACTCCAGAAACCGGATCAGCTGGGACGCGACAAAATCTTCGTCTTCGGCGGCCTCCTCGCCGCAGTACCGTCGGAACCGCTCGCGGTAATAGTCGCTGCTGTAGGAATCCTGCAGCATCATGAGAAGGTTATCAAAGAAAAACGCCAGCATCCGCGGGTCCATGTCGCCCCGCACGTCGCCCGCGGCCTGGGCCTCGGCGATACGCCGGGCGTAGGCGTCGGCCGTGACGCCCTCGATGGCGGCGGCAAGCTTTTTCGCGTATTCCCCGCTGCTCTGCGCGGCGATCCTGTGATACATGCGCAGGTAATCCCGGTGCTCCCGGGCGCAGCGCTGCACCGCCCGAACGGCGGCCTCCGCACCGGAGATCATATGCCGATCCTGCGCCTCGATATTCCGCAGAATATCGTTCAGCTCATCGAGACTGCGGCTGAGGCACGCGTCAAAAAAAGTGTCCTTGTCGGCGTAGTACTTGTACAGCACGCCCACGCTGATGCCGGCCTTTCGGGCGATGGCGCCCATGCTGGTCCGATCCACGCCGTGCTCGGCAAATTCGGAAATGCCGATCTCCAGAATGTACCGCTGTTTATCGTCGGTAAGTTTTTTCAGCATGGCGCGGTCCTCACTTTTTGAGTTTTGAATATTTTTTGAGATAGATGAGCCGCTGGAGCGCCGCGTCCGCCGGGGAGAGCGGCCGCGTACCCGGCGCCGTCTCCGCGTACAGTCTCGCCCGGCAGCCTTTTTCCACGATCATGCGCACCGCGTCCGCGTCGCTCCCGGTGTCCCCGGTGCAGATCGCGCCGTAGCCGCGCACCAGCACCGCGTTCCGGCCCCGGAGCTTTCGGGCGATATCGCCGGGGTCTGGATTCGCGCAGCGCACGTCCGTCCCCGCGATCTGGGCCAGGTCGTCCAGCAGCGGGCGCAGGGTCCTTCCCTCCCGGCTCACCGCCACGGCGGCGGGGCCGCCGGCCCAGACCGCGCACTTCGCGTCACCCGCGGCCAGCAGCGCTTCCGGTATTGTCAGCCGCGCCGCCACGGGGGCGGAATCGCGGATCACCGCCGCGCAGACCTTTTCCAGCGCGTCCGCAATGGCGAAGGCATTGTCGAAATCCCGCCCCGCGCACAGCGTGCCGTGGTGCTTCATCAGCACGGCGGGGCTGTCGGGATAGGCCGCCAGCGCCGCTTCTACATTGGCGGTCAGCTTTCTGGTGGAGGGCAGCCCGTAGCCCGCGCAGGGCACCCGGGCCCCCAGCAAAGGATCGTTCAGCCCGGCGACGTCCCGGCCCGTGACGCTCACCACGCTGGCCGCGTCCTGATGGGTGTGGATGACAAAATTCACCTCTCCCCGCAGCCGGTACGCCGCGGCGTGGACGCCCTTTTCGCTGGAGGGCCGCCCCTTTCCCTCATGGGAGAGATCGGTGATATTGACCCTCACCAGATCGTCCGGCCGCAGCGTGTCATAGGCCATGCCGCTGGGGGTAATGATAAATTCCGTCTCTGAAACGCGGGCGCTGATGTTGCCCCAGGTGCGGGCGATGAGCCCGGATTCCAGCAGCCGGTGTCCCGCCTCGATGACGAGGCCCCGGGCTTCGGTCTCAGTGTAGGCCATGGCCGTTACTCCAGCGGGCCGCAGTTTGCCAGCACGCGGTCGAAGCGGGAGAGCACGTCGTCGATCATCTCCTCGGTATAGGCCGCGCTGGTGTACAGGCGGGAGCCGGCGAGGGTGACGAGGCCTTCGGCCATGTAGGCCGCGCCCATGTGCTCCATCTCCCTCTGGCGGACGCCGGTCTGCTTCAGGATGCCGGGGATGGTCCAGGGCTTCGACCAGTCGATGGCGAAGTGCATGGTGCCCGCGTTGTCCAGATGGCAGATGGAGCCCTGATTGAACGCCACGAAGGGCAGATTGTATTTTTTGATGCGCTCCTGCAGCCCCTTTGTCAGCCGGTCGCCCATGCGGCCCGCCGTCTCGCAGGCATTGGTGCGCTCGATCTCGCACAGCGTATGGTAGCCCGCCACGCAGGAGATGGGCGTGGCCGCCATGGTGCCGCCGCACATGGCCTTGGCGACCTTCTTGCCGGAGGAATCCAGTCCCGCGCCCAGATGGGCCATGCAGTCCCTGTGGCCGCCGACGCCGCCCGCGCCGGGATAGCCGCCGGCCACGATTTTGCCGAAGATGGTGAGATCCGGGTCCACGCCGAAGAAGCCCTGCGCGCCGCTGGGGCCGATGCGGAAGCCGGTGACCACCTCGTCGAAGATCAGCAGCGCGCCGTATTCGCGGGCCAGGCGCTCCGCGCCCTTGATGAACTCCCTGGATACCGGGCGGGTGCCGCTCTCGGGGCCGATCGGCTCGATATAGATGCCCGCCGTGCCGCCGTCCAGCTTGTTGCGGCGGAGCTTCCGCTCCAGGTCCTCCAGATCGTTGGGGAAGAACTCGTCCGTGTGCTTGAAGACGAAATTGGGCACGCCCTTGGACATGAGGCCCTTGGTGCCGGGCACGCGCATGCCGTAAGCCAGCTGGTCGCTCCAGCCGTGGTAGGCGCCGCCCATTTTAAGGATGTTTTTTTTGCCGGTCTTGAGCCGGGCGATGCGCGCCGCGCACATGCAGGCCTCGGTGCCGGAGCCCAGCATGCGGAACATATCCACCGACGGCACCATGTCGGAGATTTTTTTGGCCAGCTTGTATTCGTATTCGTGGAACAGGCCGGTGGACGGGCCGCAGGTATTCAGCAGCTCGATCACGGGCTCCCGCACGGCGGGGACGTTGCTGCCCAGGATGGTGGGGCCGCCGGCCTGCAGCAGGTCGTAATACCAGTTGCCGTCGATATCCCACAGCTTCGCGCCCTCGGCCCTGGTGATGACCATGGGGAACGGGTAGTTGAACGCCAGGTTGTGCTGCACGCCGCCGGGGATGACCTTGCGGGCCTCGTCGATCATGGCCTTGGAGCCCTGGCATTTCGCGCCGAAATAGTCCCGCTCATAGGCCGCCAGTTTATCCTTTTTTATGGTGTAGACCGGCTTTTTGATCAGCTCGTCCAGCTGTCTCGTCACCGCCGCCGCGTCCAGATATTCGTCAATCGCGAATCCGTTGTATGCCATAAAGACACCTCCAAAATCTCGTGAATCTAAATTCACGTCATAATGTAAAAATAGCACCCTCCGCCGGATTTGTCAACGCCGGCTTGCATTTCCCGCAAGATGAACAACGCGGCGCGTTCCTTATTGTGGAAATTGGCGGGGAAAAGCGGCGCCCCCGCCGGAAAGGCGGGGGCAACACGGAATATCATCATAGAAATACGGCTGACCGGGGGCTTCGCTTCCGCCCTTCCCGGCGTTTTTATTTGCACAGCGACAGGATATATTTGCCGTAGACGGTCTTGTCCATGCTCTCCCCGGCCTCCCGGAGCCGCTCGCGGCTGATATAGCCCATGTCGTAGGCGATCTCCTCCAGACAGGCGATCTGGCGGCCGGTTTTTCTCTGGGCGCGCATGACGGCGTTGGCCGCCAGCAGCAGGTTTTCGGCGTTGCCGGCGTCGTGCCAGGTGACGTCCTCGCCCATGGTCACCACGCCCAGCGCGCCTTTTTCGAGGTAGGCGTTGTTCACGGCGGTGATTTCCAGCTCGCCCCGGGCGGAGGGCTCCAGCCCCTCGGCGATTTCCGTCACCTGCCCGTCGTAAAAATACAGGCCGGGGACGATGTAATTGGATTTCGGGTGCGCGGGCTTCTCCTCGATGGACAGCGCCTTTCCCTCCCCGTCGAATTCCACCACGCCGAAGGGCCTGGGGTCGGCCGCGCGGCAGCCGAACACGGTGGCGCCGGCGGCGTTGGCGGCGGCCCTGTTCAGGCAGTCCCGCAGCCCCGCGCCGTAGAAGATATTATCCCCCAGGACGAGACAGACCCCCTCGCCGCCGATGAAGTTTTTGCCGATCAGAAACGCGTCCGCGATGCCGCGCTGGACCTTCTGGATGCGGTAGGTCAGGCTGACGCCCAGGTCGGACCCGTCGCCCAGCAGCTTGATAAAGGAATACATCTCGTCCGGCGGGACGATGATGAGGATATCCCGGATGCCGGCCTCCAGCAGCGCGGCCAGCGGGTAATAGATCAGCGGCTTGTCGTAGACAGGCAGCAGCGGCTTGCACACGGGCAGGGTCATGGGGTACATCCGGGTGCCCTTGCCCGCCGCCAGAATAATCCCTTTCATACGTTGTATCTCCTTGTGGAAGTTTCCCGCCTCTACTATACACAACCTGCGCCGGAATGGCAACTGATATTTCATCCCCCCCGCAGGCCCCCTTGTCAAAGGGCGGCTGCGCCCTATTCTCGCGCAGCAAAACGCCCCCTCTTTCGAGGGGGCGTCCTGCTATCTTATTCGCTTGCGCGATTTGGATAATTGGGATTAGTCACCAGTGACAGAAGTGATGAACGCGCTGGTCAGTACACCATTGGTGGTGTAGTAGATTGCGGTATCAGTGGTGTCGGTCTTGATGCTGCCAACAGCGGAAGTGGTAATAGTGCCATCAGCGGCCACATAGTACACCGTGGTGGAATCAGCATAGGTGAGCTCAGCCGTATTGAGCTTAACAATGCCGCTGCTCTCAGCGGTGGTTCCAAGAGCGCCAGTCACATACTTGATGACAGGTGTTACATTCACAGCGCTATCCGTCATCGGGATCGCAGCAGTGATGACGCCGTTAGTGTTCTTCGTCACAGCGGTGTAGATGCCATCAGCAGTGAACAAACCGGAAGCGGCATTGACGGTCGTAACGGTTCCGTTCACCACAGCGTGGTAAACCACATAGCTGCCGAGGGTGGCGTCCGTCATCGGGACAGCGCCCTTGGTAGTGACATAGATGACATCCTTGCTGGTGGTGGAATCAGAAGTAAGCTTTGCACCATTCACAAGGACAGCGGATGCATAGGTCGCACCGGTAGCAGTGAAAACATCAGATGCGCCTGTAGAACCAGTGGGAACCTTGAAACCGTCGATAGAAGGAACGCTGGAGATGCCGGTGTACACTTTGTAAGTCGGGGTGCCATCGGATGCATAAGTCACAACAAAGAACAGGGTCTTGGCGTTGGCCTTGTTGTCGGTCTTAACAGCGTCAGAGCCGTTGTTGCCAGCGGAGAAGGCAACCGTACCGGTCGTGATCGCAGGTGCGTACACTCCGGCGACGGCAGTGCCGGCATCGGTCAGAACATACTTTCCGGTGGAATTGACGGTGTAGGTAACGATCTCGTTGACTTCGTATGCGCCCTTCACACCAACAGCGGAATTGCTCGTGCCCTTGGTCGCGACAACATCCTTGACGGTGCCGTCGGCCAGCAGCAGCCGCACATTGTAGGTGTAGCCGTCAAGCGAACCCGCAGGGCTGTATGCAAGGACAACAGCAAGGTTGGCGGAGTTGGTCGGATCGGCGACAGCGACTACATAGCCATTGTCGTCCAGATACACGACCTTGGAAGTCTTGTTGGTCACGTCTGCAGCAGAAATGAAGGAGGCGGCGTTCTCGTTGTACTTGTAGGCCTTGCCGTCGGAAACAAAAGTCATATTGTTGACGCCAACAGCAGAATCAGTGCTGGAGGTGGCAATAACAGACGCGGTTGCGGCAGCCTTAACGGACCGGACGGTGACCGCACTGACAGTAGCGGTGCCATCGGTCGTGGTGAAGGTGCAGATGACAACGGTGCCGGCCTTTGCGTCGGCGTCGGTGAATGCGGTAGTTTCGAACTTATAGGTGTTCGAGGCGTTCGAGCCGTAGCCGACAGTGACATATTCCTTGGTGGAAATATCGCCGTTTGCATCCTTAACGGCTGCAACATGGCTCTTGATGACGCCGGGGACAGTGGAGACAGCGACGATGGTGTAAGCGCCGGTGCCGGTCTTATAGACCTCGATCACGGTGCCGTTTCCGCCGTAGGAATTGGTGTTGCCGGAAACGACCTTGGCCGTGGTGAGGCTGGTATAGGTGTAGCCGTTCAGATACACGGTCAGGCTGGTCGGAGTGACCTTGCCGAGATCGGTGTACAGCTTGCCGCCGGTAACAGCGGAGGTGTAGGTCAGGATCGGGGTCTTGTTGACAGCCTTGGCGCGGGTGCTGTAGGTGTCAGCAGTCCAGCCGTAAGCGGTGGCCTCGGCCTTGGTCTTGGTGGTGTAAACATTGGCGGGACGGCCAAACACGTCCTGGGTAGCGGTGCCGGTGGCATTCTTGTACACGCCGAACACGCTGCTTGCAAGGCTGGTGCCGTCTTTGATGGCGGAAACGCTGGTGTCGGAATAGTAGCTGCCAACAACGCCAGCAGCCTGGTGGCTCAGTGCATTGTAGAGATTGGCGGCGTTGGCGGCTTCGACAGCGGTGTCGTAGTAGCCGACAATGGCGTCGGTGCTGGCCTTGGTGGTGGCGACCGCGTACAGACGGAGAGCATAGCCCTCGGTGGCGCCGGTGGCCTTGAACAGCACATCATAAGCCATCTGAGCGGCGGCTTCACGGGTCATGGCGGCGCCGGAGATGGCGACGTCGGAGAAGCTGGTGTCGGCGGCATAGTACACCTTGGCGGTGTTGATCTGCCAGTTGCCGGTGGTCAGGCTGGTCATGTCATAGCCCAGGATGCGCATCAGCATCAGCGCCCACTGATAACCGGTCAGGGTGGCGCCGGGGGTGAAGTTGCCGTTGCCGGTGCCGGCGATGTAGCCGCACTGGTAGCAATACTCGACATACTTGTAGCCCCAGTAGGTAGTGGGGACATCCTTGAAGGACACGGTGCTGGGGGCCAGCGCCGCTGCGGCAGTGGTGCCCAGCGTCATGTTGGCCATGATTACGCAGGCCTCGGCGCGGGTCAGGGTGCCGGCGGGCTTAAAGGAACCGTCGGGATAACCCTTGACGACCGCGAGGTCGGTCATGATCCCGACTGCCTCGTTATAGTCGGTGGTGACCTTGCTGTTGTCGGTGAACGTCGCGCCAGCGCCGATCACGCAAAGGCTCAGGACCATTGCGACCACAAGAACGAGGCTCAGGGTTTTAGTGAGCTTCTTCATGTATGAAACTCCTCCTTAAAATGAAATAAACCACGGCCCCAGAAGCCCATAAGACCGCGCTTTTCCGCTACTTTTAGAAACGTAATTGTTTATGTGGTGTTTGTTTTTATGTACAAAAGTGCAACCATCCGGCACGAAACCAGTCATTATGAAACAGAACAAAAAGAAATATGTAACCTTCAGTACCCGCAGTCACACCACGTGCATTGTTTGAAACGATAAATAGCAAAGCTGTCTTATTTTTTTCGGCGATGTTTTTTACTATAACGCTTTCGTGCCAAAAAAGTGGAACGGGGTAATGTGAATTCGTTCCTTGGATTCAATTCCACAGCAGAAAGTCATGCCATTTTTCCTCGATATTCGTTATATATAATCAACTGTGCAATTTCAAAATACTTAGATTTTATACGGGTGTGCGTAGTGTTCGTAATGTTAACTCTCGTATCGTTTCGTGGAATATTGGTAAACACCAGACAAACACCAAGCCCTTCTTCTCCCGCCGAAAATGAAGTGTTTAGTGTTTGTAAATTCGTATTCTGTTCGGTATCTCTGGTTATCCCGCCACACCGGCGAGCGCCTTCGTTATGGCATCTGCAGCCTTGATTCTGCTTTCATTGAAAACATGGGCATAGATGTTTTCGGTCGTCAGCGTATTGCTGTGTCCTAGGCATTCGGATATAACCTTCACTGGTACACCCATGTTGATGAGCAGAGAAGCGTTCGCGTGCCGGAGATCGTGAATATGGATGCGTGGGAAGTCGTGTGATGCCAGAAACTTCTTGAAGGTACTGTTCAAAAAGTTTTTGCTCATATATTCCCCGTATTGCCCACAGAACACACAATTTCTATCGATCCACTTGCCACCGACTTTCGAGCGGCGCTGTTCCTGCCATACCTGCTGCTGTCTCAGCGTATCTACGACCTGTGGCGCCAGTGAAATCACGCGGGCACTGCTTTTTGTTTTTGGAGTAGATAACTTATACTCGCCTTTTACCATATAAAGATTATAGCGTACCGTGAGAAATCCGTTGTCCAAATCTACATCGTCCCAGTGCAGGGCCATCAGTTCCCCCACACGCATCCCAGTAAGCAATAGAACACGAATGGCTCTGGCATTCTGCTGGTTCGGCATTTTATCAAGCATCGCCAGCAGCTGTCTACATTGCTCTGCGTTAAGAAATTTCCGTTCTTTCTCTACATCCCTTGGTGTCGTAGCGTTGGCAACCGGATTCTTCGCAATAATTTCCTTTTTTACAGCTGTAGAAAATATGGGAGAGAGCGCAGTTCGAATTCGGAGAATTGTTCCAGCATCCAGGCCACCACCCTTCTTCCCCACAACAAACAAGTTCTTCAGCGTTTGATCCATTGCGGCCGCAATTCGTTCAGCGGTCTCTTTTTTGACCGTACCGCCATGTGCAGCCGTCTGAACGGTCTGTATGGCAAGGTTCCCCTTCCTTGCAACGGAGCGGTAAACGCCACTAGGTAGCATTGACACATCCCTTAGTCGGTACCGTTCGATCTTCCGACCGTTTTTATGTAGTTGGTCGAATAACGCATCAATTGTCGTCGTCGTGATGTCCTTCAGCTTCATATTCCCGATATATGGCACCACATACAGGTCGAGCAGCTTGTTGTTCCCAACAAACGTGTTTTCTTTCATCTTATTGGGGGCAATGCACTCGTTGTACCACTCAAGCAATTCGATAAAGCGTATATTCTCCTGCATATTCACCATGCCGTGACATTTCTGCTCAAATTCGTAGGCATAGGTTCTGGCAAGTTTTTCAGCTTTACCAGGCGTCACGTCAGGCGGCGGGGTATACGTCGTCGTTTTTCTTATCTGACGACCATCCATATCATAGCCTAGGGAAACCATGATTCGGAAAGTATCACCACGCTTTTTCACACTTGGCATCCGTCTGCCCCCTCCAGATAATTATTAATAGTATATATCGCTCTGAACTGTGACGCAGTCAACTCATTCTTCCGGGTCAGGGCAATTTATTTTTATCGTCCGATCCTCAATGGCAAGCCCACGCTTGACAAGCTGCTTAAGAATGAAATCTTCGATATATTTCTGCAAATCCCAGATGAAATAGCCCTCAAGGTCTATATTCCCCATGTGGCTGCGGTCTACCTTGCCCTCCGCGACAGCTTTAATCTGGGACGATTTGAGTGCGGCATCGTCAAGGAAGTCGTAAAAATCACGGTCGGAAAGCAGCTCGTTGATAATTTCCACGAGAGCAGGCCCACCGTCGAAGGAATCGGCGTCCTTGGCCCTCTTGAGCATATCAATAGCGTCCTCGGAAAGGCCAAGCTCTTCGTTGATAGCTTTGTTTTCGGAACTGACTCCCGTCAGCAAATAATCCACGGACACACCGAAGAACTCCCCTATCTTGACTAGCGTCTCCGGCGTCGGCTGCGTTTCCCCGTTTTTATATAAGCTCACAGTCTGCTGCCGAATGCCGACTGCCTCCGCGAGTTCCTTAAGTGTGGTCTTTGCATTTGTCTTGGGATGACTTTCGAGCAGTTCTCTCAACATCTTGGGAAACATTCCGTCATATCCAACTACTTGTAGTGTCATAGCCACTTCTCCTTTGGCTTTCGTTTTTCTTGAACTTTTCATATTGCATTTCGGTTCTATTGATGTTTCGCTTTTGTTGTGTTATTATCATAATAACAAGTGATTCGCATTTTGTCAAGGAATAATAAAGCAAAACAAAAACTGATTGGAGGTGCAGATGATGGCAAAGAAACCCCTGGATAAGGCAGCGGCAGAGGCTCGACGGGAATACTTCCGCGAATGGCGCAGGAAGAACAGCGATAAGGTCAAACGTTACAACGCCGACTACTGGCGCAGACAGGCCGAAAAGAAACTTGCAGAGGAGGCGAGTAAGAATGGAACAGCCGACCATGATGACGGTGCGTGAGATTGCCCGGACCGGTTTGCTCTCGGAACACGCGCTCAGGCTCATGCTGAAAGCTGGGAAGCTCCCGGCAATCTACATAGGCAAAAAGGCACTCATCAACTACGACAAGCTGTGTGCAGAATTGCAGGGGCTTGAAGCGAACTTTGCGGCGGGGCCAACGGGCGACACGTTCCTTCCGACGCTGCCGACCCGAAGGTCATTCATGCATGGCTAATAATTTCAGCTGGGCGCAGCCCGGTCGTTCCCCAGAAATGGATGTCGACCTAAAACAGATTATGGAATAACTATGCCTGGAGGAGGCCGAGAATGAAAAATCGTAAACGACAGCGGGAGAACCGCAGAGAAGAAAAGCTGGATAAAACGAATAGTACTGGAGCAATAGACTTGACTCCTTATAATGCCGTCCGGCTGATGCGGGGCGGCAAAATTTATGACATCAAATATAAATAGGCCGTCTATAGGAGACCGCTCAGATTTGCGGAAAGGAGGTGGGCAAAATGGGCGATCCGATGCAGGAACTAAAGCAAAAGAAAATCTGGATGCTATGGCGCTGGGATGTTAAAGAGGATGGCAAACGTACAAAGGTGCCTTATGCAGCAGGCGGAGGACCGTCCGGTACAACTGAGAACTGGAGCCATACATGGGTCACATATGATGAAGTGGTAAAAGCTAAGGAAAAGGACCCTGCGGCAGCCGGTATCGGCTTCAAGATACCGGAAGGCTACTACTTCATTGATATAGACCACAAAGGGCTTACAGATCCGCTTGTGCAGACGATTTTTTCCCGGCATGATTCGTATGTGGAATACTCGGTCAGTGGCACCGGAATACATCAGTACGGCAAATGCGATTTTACGCAAATTCCCACCTATATTGACAAAGACGGAAAACTGAGGCTCGACCGGCAGTTCTACATGAAAAATCCCAATAACGATATGGAACTGTACATTGGCGGTATTACAAACCGCTTTGCAGCCTATACCGGGAATGTAATAGAGAATAAACCGCTCCGGGAATGTACCGCAGCAATTCTTATGACGCTGGACAAGAATATGCGCCGGAAGGAAAAAGCCAAGTACAGCGCCGAGCGTGACGGTGACCGCGCCGACTTCGACATTGTTTGCAATCTGCGTAAGCAAAAGAATGGCGATAAGTTCAAGAGGCTGTATGACAACGGAGACAAAAGCGATTATCTTAACGCACACGGCGAACCGGATGATTCCCGCGCGGACTGCGCCCTCTGTACCCTGATAGCTTTCCGCACCGGGCCTGACCCGGAGGCAATCGACAGGATTTTCCGTGATTCTGCTCTGTACCGTGATAAATGGGAGCGGGAGGATTACCGGGAGAGAACCATTCAGGCGGCAGTCGAAGCCTGCCACGGTGTGTACCATAAGCAAAAAATGGACCATCCGTATTTCATCCTTTTTGATGGCAACGGCGTGCCGCATGTATCCGCCCCGCTTCTGGCAAAGTACATCCGGGAAAACCAGAGATACGTTCTTGTCCGAGACAACGGCAAACAGGGCACGCTCATCTATGTTTATAAGGACGGATGCTATCGGCTGTACGCCCCGGACATGATGAAGGGCGTCATCAAAGGCTATATCGCGGCGTATGACGAGACTCTGGCCAGAATGTCGGTAACAAACGAGGTGTTCGGTCTTTTGACCACAGACCTCAATTATGTCTCACAGGACGATCTCAACGCCGACGAAAGCATTATCAACTTCACCAACGGCCTGTTACGCGTGACGGCTACGGAATTGACGTTGCTGCCGCACTCCCCAGATGTTCTATCAACCGTCCAAATCCCATGCAGATGGACAGGGCATTCCGCGCCAACGCCGGTGTTTGATGGTTATATGAACACGCTCACAAACAAGGATTGGGCAATTTTGATACTGCTTCTGCAGTGGATGGGTGCGTGCATCTCCAATGTTAAAGGTTGGCGCATGAAAAAGTCGCTTTTTCTTGTAGGTGATGGTGATACCGGGAAATCCCAGCTAAAAAGCCTTGTGGAGCGACTACTCGGCAAAGGCAACTTCATCGGCATTGACCTCAAGGAAATTGAAGCGCGGTTCGGCACCGGTGCGATCTACGGCACACGCCTCGCTGGTAGCTCGGATATGAGTTTCCTATCCGTGGACGAGCTAAAGACCTTCAAGAAGATCACGGGCGGTGACAGCCTGTTTGCCGAGTTCAAAGGTCAGCAAGGCTTTGAATACACCTACAGCGGCCTGCTCTGGTTCTGTATGAACCGACTCCCAAAGTTTGGCGGCGACGATGGCAAGTGGGTCTACGACCGCATCATGGTCGTGGAATGCCCCAACGTGATTCCGAAGGACAAGCAGGATAAGACCCTGCTGGATAGGATGTACGCCGAGCGCGAAGGCATCGTCTATAAGGCTGTCAAGGCCCTGCAGACGATCATCGCCAATGGCTACCGCTTCTCCGAGCCGGATTCTGTCAGCAAGGCCCGTGATACATATATGAGCGAAAACAGCACCATCATCAGCTTCTATAACGAATGCATGACCGAACGCTCACAGCTGGGTGCTGTCAAGGACACCTGCACTACAGGCAAGGTCTATGACGTCTACAAGGCGTGGTGCTACGACAACAACAACGGTTATGCCAAGACCGCCAAGGAGTTCAGAGATACGCTAGCCGGTATGCTGGGCAGCACATTCAAGGATTTGACCGTCCACACAGACAAGGGCACCTGCTACCGCGACCTCACTCTCACGCTCGACACCAAGAAACAGTACCACAGGGAGTATGGCTATGACGGCATACTGGACTGATTTGGCTGACAGTTCTGACAGTTCACTGACAGTGTCAGGGGGCAACCGTCAGGCCAAAAGTTCATTAATATCAACGGTTTGACGCTAATACTGACAGTTCTGACAGTTCTTTAAACTTCTCAGCCAGATTTTATAAAGTTAGGAAGGTAGGAAAAAGTGAGGTAAGGGTTATATGAGTGTGAGCATTAACTCAAGAATAGTGTCAGAGCTGTCAGCCGATGCAGGAAAGCCTTGATATGACTGCGTTTCCAGCATTTGAAACTGTCAGAGAACTGTCAGCCAACTGTCAGAACTGTCAGCCAGCAGAACGTGGATGGTGGTCCAAAACGTTACCCCACCCACGGTAATGCCGAGCAATATGATTGCAACCGAGGCTATAAAAACAACATGGAGGAAAGGAATATGAAACAAATCAAGATCATTGGCATGGTGGATGCCGAGAACGAGATCACCAAGCACAGCAGCCCCACAGATTTCAGCGATGAATGCTATGACGGGATATCGCTGTACTGCCGACAAAACGAAAAGCCGGTAGTGCTGTTTGTGAGCAAGAATGCAGATCCGATCCGATGGAAGGTTTTGGACGGAGCGTCCGAATTCTACTTTCGCTCGTTTACGGAGGCAACCGACTTCTGCCAGATGCGCGGATATACCTTTGTGAAAGGAGGAAAAACGTCTCAGCTACGACATTAAATGCACCGAGTGCTGACCATAGAGCCCATACAAAAACATTTATAGGAGGATTTACATTATGGCGAATTACCCGTTAACCAAACTCAACAAGGAAGGCACACTCTTTATGTGCCAGCATGGTTATCTCTCCGATGAATACTGCGACAACATGTGCGACTTGTATTTGCACGATGAGTTTCACAAGAACGAAAGAGGCGAGGATAAGAAATATTACCGCCTTCACGCCAAGGAGTCTCATTCCATTGAAATGGCACTCCGCTATGAGATTAAGTGCCCCACTTGTTCCCGTGGAATGTTGAAGAAAGCGACCAGATGCAACAGCTATCACGACCTCGGCCTCTACGAGTGCCCCGTCTGCAACGAAAAATAAGGAGAAGAACACTATGAACTATATTGAAAACCGCATTGTAACTGGGCAACCGGAATATGGCAGAGACTTCTGGAGCTTCATGCGAGGCTCCGAAGCCATTATGAACAAGCTGGACAAGGGACGCACTATTGACACCGGCACCTATGCCATGCCTGTCAGTACAGACAGTAAATATGAGAAGGCCATTGCCAAAGAAGGTGCCTTCCGCAACATTGCTTCTGTGTTCACGAGCTACGATGCCCCTTCAAATATCTGGGCAACCGACTGTGATGATCTCGCGGAGTTTGTAGATGAATTCGGTAGTATCAGCATTACTGATGTTGCTGATGATTTCACACGCATCCTCGTAAGCTCAAATAAGCTTGCAGCTCTGGTAAGACTGTCCACAGAGTTCATTCGTGACGCAGCCTTTGACCTTGAGGGCTATCTTATCAAGCGCCTTGCAAAGAATTTCGGCAGGGCTGAGGATAAAGCTTTCATCACCGGCACCGGCGTGAAGGAGCCGGTTGGCATTCTCAATACCACGGGCGGTGCTGATGTGTCGATCTCCACGAACAGCATTACTTACGATGATGTTATCAGCCTGTACTTCTCCGTTGCTCCGGAATACCGCAGTAATGGCGTGTGGCTGATGAACGATGTGACCGCTATGGCACTGCGCAAGTTAAAAAACGGTGAAGGCAACTACCTCTGGAATAATGCCGACAGTACCATTCTCGGAAAGCTTGTCATCGTTTCAGAATATATGCCGAATGCTTCATCCGGAACAAAGCCGATCGCCTTTGGAGATTTCAGCTATTACTGGGTGGTGAAAAGAAGCCCGGTAACGGTGAAAATGCTCAAGGAGCTGTTTGCACTCAGAGACCAGACAGGGTACCTCGCGTATGAGTTCCTTGATGGCAAGCTCATTCGCCCGGATGCCATTAAAGTACTGCAGATGGCCTAATACGCATAATAGCAGGTACAGGGGGCGTCAACACGGCACTCCCTGTCCTGTAATAGGTTAATACCCTGTTTGATTTCGCGTTTTCATACGCGAGACCCCACGCCCGTTGTCCTGATAGAAAACTGTGGAGATTTAGATACCCCTACCGGGTTTGCTCCGCGTCATACCGGAATGCTGAATTGCCCGTAAGGTTTCTGAGAAGTACCTTACGGGCAATTTTGTATTCATCCCCTATGAAGCCGAGTCTCAAAAGGAAACAGCGGAAGGCATACTTGTCGTTGCCGGTCTCAGCTACCACAACCACTACACGCTTCTGCCTCTTTGCCATGTCGCACAGCTTGGCCACGAAGGTAGAGTAGGCACTGACCTCGTCCGGCTCCGCTGTGAACGGGAACCAAGGAAAGCTGATGACATCATCTGTGATCGCAATGGCAACTTTGTCTGCCATGAACGCCCTAGCCATTAAGCCGCCCTTACTCTCCACCAGCCTGCGGAGGTTGGCAACTGCTGAGTCTGTGAACCCCTCCCTCGGCAAGCTAATGATGAGCCTATCCTCTGTGACATCCGCTTCGGCGTCGTAGCCTTTCTCCTTCAAGTACGACACAAGCCCTGATATAGCATCGTCGTCGAGCGTGTCGGGGATACGTAAGGTGCCGTTGCGGTCGAGTAAACATTCGCCAATCTGGTAGGCGCAAGTTGGGACACCGAGGTAGCGCGGCATAGTCTGGAGCGCAGCGCTGACCTCCTCCGCCAACTTTGTACGCTGCTTGCCTTTGACGTTATACGGGATGTTCATTCTCATGGTACCGCCCTCCTCAAACACTGCCTGCCGCGTAGCACTTTGCCCAATAACGTAGAATCGCATTTTCGGCTTTAATACTGCCTCGCTCCACATATTCATGTATCCCTTTCGTTTTGGTATGTACATATATCCCTCTGACCCAACAGAATTGCAAGCCAATTTTAGGTCTATATGTAACAAAACAACCGGCGCAATGCTGTGTAAGCAAGCTCTTAAATTCGCTATATTCTGAGCCGTCCATTCCGCCGGAATAACCGTACCTTGCGCGTATCGCCTCCGCCCGCTGGTGTGCTTTGTCCATCGCGGCCGTATTCCTAGCATCCTTTGCCGCGTTGTAGAAAGCGCCCGCCGCCGGCGCCCTTGTCCAGGCCGGTGATGCCCGCGTCCGTATTCGTGCCCTTTGGTGTATACGGGGCAATGGTTGAGGCCGTTTTATTAGTGGTTGCTGCCATGGAATCAACTCCTATTATATAAAATAAAAGCCGTCGCTTTTTTTGAAGCGGCGGCTCGGTGCTATGTTTGATACTTGCATAGGACAGCGGTAGTACAAAACGCCCCCTCAAAAGAGGGGGCGCCTTGCTATCTTATTCGCTTGTAAGCGAGGAGATATTGGGGATTAGGCTATTACTTCACAATGTAAACAGCCTGGATTGCGTTATGAGCAGCGTTCACAGAGAACACGATCATGGAGCCGGTGGTGGCAGACAGACCGTCAGCAGTGGAAGCGGTGCAAGCGCCGTTTGCGAAGGTGTACACGGGAACGGTTGCGCCAATGGTAGCAAGATAATCGTAAGTGCCATCAGCAGTGCCGCACTTCATCAACAGGCCATTGTTGTAGGAGAAGAATTTAGCGGTCGTGCCGTAGATACCGTCAGTGCCGGCGGTAACATTAAGAACGACGTCAGCTGTGCCGGGAACAGCAGTTGCGGTGCCGCTAGCGACAGTGCACAGCCCGGTGGGAGCGCCAGAAGTAAGCTTCATGGTGGTGGGCTGGCCATTGACGATAACATCATAGGTATAAACGCCGTTGGCGTCCACGGAGTAGGAGCCGGTGACGTAAACGTACTGAGCGGAAACGCCAGCTGCCACAGAAGCATCAAGGAATACGACCTCGGCAATCGTATCACCATTCGCATCAATAGCCGCAGCATTGGTCGGAATCACGGTGCTGGGCATATTGTTGTAACCAGTGTAAGCAGTTGCGCCAGTGTAATTACCGTCTACATCCTTGGTAGCAACATAATATTTGGTTGCTCCGTTGGCGTACAGAGTGCTAGCAATAAGAGTCGGGTTGTCCTTAACAATGGTATTCTTGGTGTTAACAACAACACCGGTGGGGAGGTTCTGAGTGGCATAGGTCAGCTTGTAGTAGCCGGTCTTGGCATCGATGGCATAGGTGAACAGACCAGCAACATTGCTGCCAGCATCTCTAGCGTTGTCAAGGTCAGTGACAGCAGTTGCGTCTGTCTTGACAGTCTGGAGTGTGCCATCGGTGGTGACGACAGTGGCTGTACGGACGGTGGTAATCTGGTTTGTGGTAGTGTTGAGGTAAGATGCCTCACCAGCCTTAACAACGAACACATAGTTGTTCGGGGTGTTAACAGTGACGGAACCAACAACATTGCCGTAAGTGTCAAGTGCGTAGGACTGGGAAGTGGCATTGACACCAGAAACAGCGGTTGCATCGGTGCCGTGGATAGCGGCCGTGGAAGTCGGGTATGAGGTGCCGCCGATAGTCCAGGCATTGGTAGCGCTGGCATAGCCAGTGACGGTGCCGGTGACAATCTTTGCGGGACTCACGGTGTAGCCAGCTGTTGCGTTGCCACAAATCATAACGAAGTCACCCTTGACAACAGCAGCAGTGAAGTTGACATTAGTGATATCAGCGGATTTGTCAACAACAGTAGTATAAACTTTGCAGGAAACACCATTGATGCTATAAGTGGTGAAAGCGCCATTGGTGGCAGTAGCAGGAGTGTTGGAAACACTATCAACCTTTGCCAGAGTAGGACGAATCTGAACAACGATATAGTGGTTAGTGGTAGAAGTGGCATAAATCTCGGTCACAACACCAGCGCCGCCCAGTGCAACAGTCTTTGCAGAAACGGTGATATTTGCAGTCGCAGAGGTCATATCTGCTTTCAGATAGCCAGCAGTAGTAGCAACAGCGGTATTGCTGGAAGTTGCACCATCAATTATAGCGGCGTAGCCAAGCGCCTTGTAAAGCTCGTTGGCAGTAACCGCAGTGGTGTAAGTTGCAACAGGAGCGGCAGCGATGGTCTTTGATGCGGTAAGCGCATTCCATCCATAAGACGCTGCAACAGTTGCATTCTTCTTGGCAGTGAATGCGCTAACAGTATATGCATTAGCAGGACGGCCAAAGCTGTCAGCCAGGCCGAGGGCCTTGGTAACGCCAAAGACAGTCTTTGCAAGAGTGGTGCCATTCATGGTTTGAGTAGTAGTTTTGTAGGAATAGTCACCGCCAAGAGTCGTGGCAGCGACCGCTGCATCTGCAAGATTGTCATAAACACCGATCAGTGCCTGATCAGCAGTGCCAAACTTGTAGTACACGGGATATCCGGTCTTGCCATTGCTGACGGTGAACAGCGCGTCGTAAGCCATCTGGGTAGCGGCTTCGCGGGTGATGTTTGCCGCAGAAATGGTGATGTTGGAGAATTTGTCAGCGCCATAGTAAGCTCTGGCGGTGTTGATCTGCCAATCGGAACCGGTGGCGGGAACAGCAATGTTCAGAACCTTCAGCAGCATCGCAGCCCACTGATAACCCGTGAGGGTTGCGTTGGGGCTGTACATGCCATTGCCGGTACCGGCGACAAAGCCGGACTGAACAGCGTACTCAACAAACTTGTAGCCCCAGAAGGAAGCGGGGACATCCTTGAAGGTGACCTTGGAGGGGACGTAATTGTCCGCACTTGCACCAAGGGTCAGGCGGGTCAGGATGACCGCGGCCTGGGCGCGGGTGAAAGTACCGGTGGGGGCGAAGGTGTTGTTGCCAACGCCGGAAACGCAGCCGAGATCGGTCATGATCCCGACGGCCTCGCTGTAGTCCTTGGTGATCTTGTCATTGTCGGTGAACGTCGCGCCAGCGCCGATCACGCAAAGGCCAAGAACCATTGCGACTACGAGAACGAGGCTCAGAGTCTTAGTGAGCTTCTTCATGTATGAAACTCCTCCTTAAAATAGTACCTCTCTTTTCAAGAGGCCCAGTATGTACAACACGCTCGATAGTATGGAATTCCTTTGGCCTACTATCGAACGGATATACCAAAGAAAAGCAAGGGCGTGCGGAAAAGGGGGCACGGAGGCCCTATCCCTTTTACTTAGCGTATTTTACCTGAATCTCCGCTTTATGTCAACGGTTCCAGCCTGTTTGTAATATAACCGTAACATAACCCGCCTGCGGCAAAAACCGCCGCGTTTCCTACCTTATTATAATAACGAAGATTTTAGACGCCCCGCGCGGCGGAAAGTTCCCGCGCCCTCCAAAAATTTTTTCAAAAACCCCTTGACAAACGCCTCGCTATGTATTATTGTTCTAGTTGCTTAATACAATGATACACGGGAGGTGTACTATGGAATGGCAGTTTGATTCCAGCGCCCCGATCTACGCCCAACTGGTGGACGGCATCAAGCTGGGCATCGTTTCGGGCGAGCTGCCGCCCGGGGCGCGGCTGCCCTCGGTGCGGGACATGGCCACGGAAGCGGGCGTGAATCCCAACACCATGCAGCGGGCGCTGCAGGAGCTGGAGCGGGACGCGCTGGTCTACAGCCAGCGGACCGCCGGCAGATTTGTAACGGAGGATGAAGAAGTGATCGAAGCGGCGAAGAACGCCCTCGCGCAGGCGCGGGTGGCGCAGTTTTTCAGTGCCATGTCCGGCCTGGGCTTTCAGCCCGCGGAAATCCTGGCGCTCATTGAAGTCAAGGTAAAGGAGGCGTCCGACGATGCCGATCTTTGAATGCAGGGATCTGAGCAAGAGCTATGGCGACGTACCCGCGCTGTCCCATGTGGATCTCGCGCTGGAGCCCGGCCACATCGTGGGGCTGCTTGGCCCCAACGGCAGCGGCAAGACCACGCTGATCAAGCTGGCCAACGGTCTGCTGACCCCCTCCGGCGGCGAGCTGCTCATCGACGGGCAGAAGCCCGGCCCGGCCACCCGGGCGCTGGTGTCCTACCTGCCGGAGCGCACCGGCATCCCCCTGTGGATGAACGTGACCCAGCTGCTGGACTTTTTCTGCGATTTTTACACGGATTTCCGCCGCGACCGGGCGGAGGAGATGATCGCCCATCTGGGCATTCAGATGAAGCAGTCCGTCAAGGAGATGTCCAAGGGCACCCGGGAGAAGGTGCAGCTCATTCTGGTGATGAGCCGGGCCGCCAGGCTGTACCTGCTGGATGAGCCTATCGGCGGCGTGGACCCGGCCACCCGGGACTACATCATCGGCACCATCATCGGCAACTACGATCCCGACGCCACCCTGCTGATCTCCACGCACCTCATCGCGGATGTGGAAAACGTGCTGGACGATGTGATCTTCATCAATCGGGGGCAGATCGTGCTGCACGCCACCACGGACGAGATCCGCGAGCAGAACAACAAGAGCGTGGACACACTGTTCCGGGAGGTATTCAAATGCTAGGAAAACTCATCAAGCACGAATTCCGCGCCACGGCGCGGACCATGGTGCCGCTGTTTCTCATTCTGCTGGCCGTCACGCTGTGCGCTTTCGCGGCGTTCAACTTTCTCACCGCGGGTCTGGGCGGCATGTTCGCGGCCATGTTCATGTTCCTGTTCTTTCTGGCCGTGCTGGCCATGCTGATCATGAGCTTTGTGCTGATGATCCAGCGCTTTAAGAACAATCTGCTCTCCGACGAGGGCTATCTCATGTTCACCCTGCCGGTGAGCATCCACAGCCTGCTGTGGAGCAAGCTCATCGTCTCCACGGTGTGGTTTATCGCCGCCGGCGCGGCCTCCGTGCTGGCCACCATGCTCTCCACCGCCAGGGCCGCCCGCGCCGCCGACGCGGATTGGCGCGGCATGGGCCAGAGCTTCAGCGACACTTTCGGGCTGAACAACGTGGGCTATGTGCTGGAGCTGGCGCTGGCGCTGCTGCTGGGCTGCGTCTGTCTGTGCCTGCTGTTCTACGCGGCCATGTCCCTGGGCCACAGCTTTGCCCACAACAAGGGCCTGTGGTCGGTGCTGCTGGCCATCGGATTTTTCATCGTGGCCCAGATGCTGGGCATCACCTCGCTGGTCGCGGTGTTCCGCATCAACGCCGTCAATACCCTGAGCACCGCCGTCCAGATCCACGCCTCCCTGGGCAGTATGCTGGCCGCCGAGGCCGTCTACGCCGCGGTGTTCTATGTGGTCACCTGGCTGTCCCTGCAAAGGCGGATGAACCTGGCCTGACGGTTTTCCCCTCCCTACCGCAAAAGCCCCCGGCAAACCTTTGGTTTGCCGGGGGCTACTTTATTTTAATGCCTAGGTTACACGGTCTCCACGAAATCCTTGATATAATGCAGCGCCACGCCCAGCGGCACGCTGTGCCGGTGAAAGCGGCTGAGCCGCAGATACTCGCCGTCGTGCTCAAAGGGGTTGCGCCCGGCCACATATTCCTTCAGCCGGGGCAGATACGGCTCCATAAACTCGGTCAAAAAGCCGCCCAGCACCACGTCGCAGTCCAGCGCCATGCGGATATTGCCGATGCCCACGGCCAAATGCCGAAGCATATCGTCCCACAGCGCCTCATATTGTGGATTGTGGACCTCCAGTCCGGCAAAGAATTCCTTCACGGTCACGCCCAGCTCGTCGCCGATACGGCTGGGGGAGCAGTAGGCCTCCAGGCAGCCGTGCTTGCCGCAGCGGCAGGGCAGCCCGTCGGGCTCCACGCACATGTGGCCGAACTCGCCGCTGCGGTGGTTGACGCCGTAAAACTGGTCGCCGTTGACCAGTACCGCGCCGCCCACGCCGGTCTCCAGCAGCAGATAGGCCATGTCCTTCTGCTGGCCGTAGGTGAACCACTCGGCATAGCCGCCGCTGGTGGCGTCGTTTTCCAGATAGGTGGGATAGGGGATGTGCCCGATAAGCTCCTGCATGGTGGTGCCGCGCAGCCCCAGCGAGGGGGCCAGCGTGATGCGGTCGCCGGAGAACACCGCGGGCAGGGCGATGCCGGCGCCCAGCATTCTGCCCCGGTCCAGCCCGGAATCGTCCAGGAACTTCTCCAGCTCGTCGGCCATGAACGCGCTGAAGTTTTCCATCTCCCGCACGGGCCGGTGATTGACGTGGCGATAGAACAGCTCCTGCAGATACAGGTCGGCCGCCGCCAGCCGCAGCCGGTTTTCCGTGATGGAGATGCCCACGGCATAGCGCGCGTCGGGTACGATGCGCAGGCCCATGGCCCGCCTCCCGCCGGTGGAGCGCTGCTCCCCGGAATAGTCCACCAGGCCCGCGTCCATCAGTTCCTTGAGATTCTGGTACACGGTGGGCAGGCTCAGGGAGAGCTCCCGGGCCAGCGACTGTTTGGAGCAGAACTCCGCGGTGCCGTATAAATACTGATAGATACTGCTGCGGGTCTGCCGCCGCCGCTCGGTGATGGTCGGTTCCAAATTCATTTCAGCTTCCTGCACTTTTAGAAAAGTCATTTATATATCCTATATTATCATGTATTTTTGCTTAGTCAATTCCTTTTTTGCCAAAGGGCCTTGTGCTTTTTTTACAAAAGAGCGAGGCGATAACGCCATAATATCACCAAATCGTCAGTATTTTTGATAAAAGTAATTGACTTTTATAAAGCGTCTTTATAAAATGGTGATAATCAAGCCGAAAGGCATAAATACCCTCACAAGGGGACAAGGAGAAAACACTATGAAAAAGATTGTCGCACTGTTTCTTGCACTGTGCATGGTCTTCGCTCTGTGCGCCTGCGGCGCAAAGACCGAGGCTCCCGCAGCCACCGCGAGCGCCGCTGCCGGCGGAAAGGTCGGTATTGCGATGCCCACCAAGTCCCTTGAGAGATGGAACCGCGACGGCTCTTTCCTCAAGGAGCAGTTTGAAAAAGCCGGTTACACCGTGGAGCTCACCTACTCCGACAACGATGTGAACCAGCAGGTCAACGACATCGAGAACCTCGTGTCCGATGGTGTGAAGATCCTGATCATCGCCGCCATCGACGGCGAATCCCTGACCAACGTTCTGGACAGCGCCGACAAGGCCGGCATTCCCGTCATCGCCTATGACCGCCTTATCCGCAACACCAAGGCCGTCGATTACTACGTCTCCTTTGATAACTACACCGTCGGCGTCCTGCAGGGCCAGTACGTCATCGACACCCTGAAGCTCGACCTGAAAGACACCTCCAAGAGCTACAACATCGAGTTCACCGCCGGCGATCCCGCCGACAACAACGCCGGCTTCTTCTTCAAAGGCGCTTATGAAACGCTGAAGCCCTACATTGACGCCGGCATCCTGAAAGTTCCCTCCGGCCAGACCACCTTTGAGGCCGTCGCCACCGCATCCTGGGACACCACCACCGCCATGAACCGCATGCAGAACATACTGGGCTCCTTCTATGGCAACGGCACCGTCCTTGATGTGGCCCTGTGCTCCAACGACTCCACCGCGCTGGGCGTGACCAAGGCCATCGCGTCCGACTATGCCGGCACCAACCAGCCCATCATCACCGGCCAGGACGGCGATGAGGCCAACCTGAAGAACATCGTGGACGGCAAGCAGTCCATGACCGTTTACAAAGCCGTCGCCAACGAAGCCGTGGTCACCATGGCGCTGGCCCAGGCCATGCTGAACGGCGAGACTCCCAGCGACGCGCTGGCCTCCACCTTCGACTTTGCCTGCACCTACGACACCAAGTCCTACGACAACGGCACCGGCATCATCCCCTCCTACCTGCTGACCCCGACCGTGGTCACCAAGGACAACATCCAGACCGCGCTGATCGACACCGGCTACTACACCATGGGGACCGACGGTTACCCCGTGGCCGTGGGCTGATCCGCGCCGCAAACCAGCTCAACAAGACCCAAAAAAGCGGGCGGGGCAACTTGCCCCGTCCGCTCTTCTATTTTACAGCGACCCGCAGAAAGGGGGCGTCCTCTTGGAAGACAACATTCTGGTGATGAAGGACATCACCAAGGAATTTCCGGGCGTCAAGGCGCTCAACGACGTCAATCTTGAAGTCCGCCGGGGCGAAATCCACGCGCTGGTGGGCGAAAACGGCGCCGGAAAATCCACGCTGATGAACGTGCTCAGCGGCACCTTTCCCCACGGCTCCTACACCGGCGAGATCATCTACAACGGCGAGGAGTGCAACTTCAAGACCGTCCGCGACAGCGAAAAGATCGGTATCGTCATCATCCATCAGGAGCTGGCGCTGATCCCGGAGCTGTCCATCGGCGAGAACATATTTCTGGGCAACGAGCGCCGGGGCCGGTTCGGCATCAACTGGGACGAGACCTTTGCCCAGGCGCAGAAGCATATGTCCCAGGTGGGCCTGAAGGACAAGGCCACCACCCTGATCAAGGATATCGGCACCGGCAAGCAGCAGCTGGTGGAGATCGCCAAGGCGCTGTCCAAAAACGTGAAGCTGCTGATTTTGGACGAGCCCACCTCCTCCCTCAACGAGGAAGAGGCCAGAATGCTGCTGGACATGCTCATCGGCTTCAAAAAAGAGGGCATGACCTCCATCATCATCTCCCACAAGATCTCGGAGATCGCCTATGTGGCGGACCGCATCACCGTCCTGCGGGACGGCGCCGCCATCGAGACCCTGGACAACTCCGCCCACGATGTGGACGAGGGCCGCATCATCCGCGGCATGGTGGGCCGGGAGCTGACGGATCGCTTCCCCGCCCGCGAGCGCAAGACCGAAGGCGACGCCGTTCTCGAGGTCGAGGACTGGTGCGTCCACCATCCGGTGTATACTGAAAAAGAAGTTGTCAGCCACGTCTCCTTCCATGTCAACAGGGGCGAGATCGTCGGCTTTTCGGGCCTGCAGGGCGCGGGGCGCACCGAGCTGGCCCGTTCCCTGTTCGGCCACAGCTACGGCGCCGAGGTCACCGGCACGCTGAAGCTCAACGGCGGCGAGGTCAATCTGAAAAACGAGCGCGCCGCCATCGAGGCGGGCCTGGCCTACGTCACCGAGGACCGCAAGGACAACGGGCTGGTGCTGATGGATACCATCGCCGTCAACAACACCATGGCCCGGCTGGAAAAGGTCTGTTCCCGGGGCGGCGTCATTGACATCAACCGGGAGAATGCCGTGGCGGAGGAATACAGGAAGCTGCTGGACACCCGGACCCCCACGGTCCAGCAAAGCGTGGGCAACCTCTCCGGCGGCAACCAGCAGAAGGTGCTGCTGTCGAAATGGATGTTCGCGGACCCGGACGTCCTGATTTTGGACGAGCCCACGCGCGGCATTGACGTGGGCGCCAAATACGAGATCTACTGCATCATGAACGACCTGATCTCTCAGGGCAGATCCGTGGTGATGATCTCCTCGGAGATGCCGGAGCTGCTGGGTATGTGCGACCGGATCTACGTCATGAACGAGGGCCGCATCGTGGGCGAATTCACGGCGGCGGAGGCCACGCAGGAGAAGATCATGGAGGCCATCCTGTGCTCGGATAAAAAAGAAGAAATCAAGGAAGTGAAGACAGCATGACTGAGAAACTGAAAACGCCGCCGGCGGCTGCCGCCGGCGCGAAGCACAGCGTAAGCAACCTTCTGAAAAAGTACACCATGCCCATCGCGCTGGTAGTGGTGTTCGTCTTTTTCTCCTTCCTCACCAAGGGCAAGCTGCTCTACGCGCAGAACATTTCCAACCTGTTTCTGCAGAACGCTTACGTGCTGGTCATGGCGGCCGGTATGCTGCTGTGCATCCTCACCGGCGGCAACGTGGACCTTAGCGTGGGCTCCACCCTGTGCCTGGTGGGCGCCATCGCGGCGCAGCTGCTGTCGCGCGGCAATCTGGGCGCGGTGACGGTCATTCTCATCTGCCTGGCGGTGGCCTGCGTCATCGGCATGTGGCAGGGCTTCTGGATCGGCAACATGCACATCCCCCCCTTCATCTGCACCCTGGCGGGCATGTTCCTGTTCCGCGGTCTGGGCCGCGTGGTGCTGGCCTCCAAAACCGTCAGCATCTCCAACCAGACCTTCCTCAACATTTTCACCTCCTACATCACCATCCCCGGCGTGGACAGGGAGGCGCTGCATCTTTCCGCCTTCATCGTGGGCTGCCTGGTGGCGGTGGGCATCCTCGTCAACGCCGTGCTCAGCCGCGGCAAAAAGCTGAAGAAGGGCTACGCCGTGGCGGCCCCCGCCGGCTACTACGCCAAGATCATCATTATCGACCTGCTGATCGTGGCCTACAGCTGGAAACTGTCCAACTACAAGGGCATCCCCGTGATGATCCTGTGGGTGCTGGGCGTGCTGGCGCTGTTCACCTTCATCACCTCCAAGACAGCCTTCGGCCGCTACTTCTATGCCGTGGGCGGCAACGAAAAGGCCACCAAGCTTTCCGGCATCGACACCCGCAAGGTCTATTTTGCGGCCTACTTCATCATGTCCGTGCTGGCCGGCTTCTCCGGACTGCTGGTCTCCGCCCGCCTGGGCGCGGTCAACGGCGACACGGGCATGTCCTACGAGATGGACGCCATCGGCGCGTGCTTTATCGGCGGGGCCTCCGCCTACGGCGGCAGCGGCACCGTCCCCGGCATCGTGGTGGGCGCCATTTTGCTGGGCGTCATCAACCAGGGCATGAGCATCTACGGTCTGGACAACAACTGGCAGTATGTGGTCAAGGGCGCCGTGCTGCTCACCGCCGTCATCTTCGACGTGGTTTCCAACCACAAGACCGGCAAATCCGGCTGAGTAAGGAGAGATTATGCTCTATATCGGCATCGACCTGGGCACCTCCTCCGTCAAGCTCCTGCTGATGGACGGAGCGGGCAGGATACTCAATGTCGTGTCCCGGGAATATCCCCTGTCCTTCCCCCACCCCGGCTGGTCGGAGCAGGACCCCGCCGACTGGCTGCGGGAGACCGTGGCCGGCGTGCGCCGGCTCACCCAAAACTGCGACCGCGGGCAGATCGCGGGCATCGGCTGCGGCGGGCAGATGCACGGGCTGGTGGCGCTGGATAAGGACGATCGCGTCCTCCGCCCCGCCATCCTGTGGAACGACGGCCGCACCGCGGAGGAGACCGACTATCTCAACAGCAAGATCGGCCGTGACAAGCTCTCGGCCTGGACGGCCAACATCGCCTTCGCGGGCTTCACCGCCCCTAAGCTGCTGTGGATGCGCCGCCACGAGCCCGAGCTTTTCGCGCGCATCGACAAGATCATGCTGCCCAAGGACTATCTGAACTATTGTCTCACCGGCGTCCACTGCACCGACGTGTCGGACGCTTCCGGCACGCTGCTGTTCGACGTGGCGCACAAGCGCTGGAGTGCCGAAATGCTGGACATCTGCGGGCTGAAGGAATCCCAGATGGCCCGCATTTATGAGAGCAGCGCCGTGGTGGGCACCCTCCGCCCCGACATGGCCGCCGCGCTGGGCCTGCCCGAAAGCGTCAGGGTCTGCGCGGGCGCGGGGGACAATGCCGCCGCGGCCGTGGGCACCGGCACCGTGGGCGACGGGCGCTGCAACATCTCGCTGGGCACCTCGGGCACCATCTTCATCTCCAGCCGCGCCTTCGGCGTGGACCCCAACAACGCGCTGCACGCCTTCGCCCACGCGGACGGGAACTATCACCTTATGGGCTGCATGCTCTCCGCCGCGTCCTGCAACAAGTGGTGGATGGAGGAGGTGCTCCGCTCCGCCGACTTCGCCGCGGAGCAGTCGGCCATCGACCCCGAAAAGCTGGGGCGCAACCCCGTCTTTTTCCTGCCCTACCTCATGGGCGAGCGCTCCCCGCACAACGATCCCTTTGCCCGGGGCACCTTCACGGGTCTTTCCATGGACACCACCCGTGCGGACATGACCCAGGCCGTGCTGGAGGGCGTGGCCTTCGGGATGCGCGACTCGCTGGAGGTCGCCCGCTCGCTGGGCATCGACATCCCCCGCAGCAAGCTGTGCGGCGGCGGGGCCAAAAGCCCCCTGTGGCGCGCCATCTTCGCCGACGTCCTGAATCTGGAGCTGGACACGGTGGAGACCGAGGAGGGCCCGGGCTACGGCGGCGCGATCCTCGCGGCGGTCGCGTGCGGCGAATACCCCTCGGTGGAGGCCGCGGCGGACGCGCTGGTGCGCGTCACCGCCACCCAGCGCCCCGACCCCGGCGCGGCCGCGCGCTACGAGGCGCAGTATCGGAAATACCGGCGCATCTATCCCGCCCTGCGGGCGGTATTCCCGGCCCTGCTGTGAGGGCCGCGTGATGAAAAATACGCCCGAATACGACGTTCAAAAGAAAAACCGCGCCTCCCTGCATGGAACGCTGCGGGGCGTGGTGTGCGTCTATCTGGTTTTTCTGGCCTGGCAGGTGGTCAAGGGGCTGCCCTCCTCCGCCATGCCCGGCTGGGCCGGCTGGTGCTTCGCGGCGGTGTTCGCCGCCGCGGCGGCAGCTTTCGGCCTTTACAGCTGGAACCGCTACAAAAAAGACCTGGCCGGCGCCCTTCTCCGCCCGGAGGCGGAACCCGGCGCCGATGAGAAAGCGTGAACCCATGAAGATCGAATCCGTCTTTGACCCCGCCTTCGCCCCCTACGGCAAGGTGCTCCCCGGCTACGATACCGCCCCCCTTCTGGCGGCGCTGCGCGCCGTGACGCCTCTGCCCGAAGGCGTGGACTATGTCCCCTCCCAGCCGGAGCTGGAGGGGCTGCCCATCGCCGGGGACTTTTTCGCCAGCGCCTACGGCGGGATGCCCATCCAGCTGGGCTGGTGCAGCGGCCACAACACGCGGCTGAACTGTCTGGAATACCACCGGGACAGCGAGCTGAACATCGGCGCGGACGATTTTATCCTGCTGCTGGCCAAGGCCGAGGACGTTCAAAACGGCCTGATCGACACCTCCGCGGTGCGGGCCTTCCGCGCCCCCGCCGGCGCCGTGGTGGAAATTTACGCCGCCACGCTGCACTACGCCCCCTGTTCCGCCGCCAAGGGCGCGGGCTTCCGGGTGGCGGTGGTCCTGCCCCGGGGCACCAACGGCCCCAGGCCGCCCCTGTCCCCCCTCCCCGGCAACGCGGAGGACGCGCGCCTGTGGGCGCGCAACAAGTGGCTGCTGGCCCACCCCGACTCCGCGGAGGCGGCGCAGGGCGCCGCGGTGGCCCTCACCGGCCCCAACCCCGATATTTCCGGCGACATCTGAAAAGAAGGTACAAAAACATGAACAACATCCCCGATGTAAAACTGGGCCTCCTCGCGGTCTCCCGGGACTGCTTCCCCGTGTCCCTGTCCCAGCGCCGCCGCGCGGCCGTCGCGGCCGCCTGCAAAGCCGGGGGCCTCGATCTTTACGAGTGCCCCGTCACCGTGGAAAACGAGGCCGATATGCTCGCCGCGGTGGCGGATGTCAAGGCCGCCGGCTGCAACGCCCTGGCGGTATTTCTCGGCAACTTCGGCCCCGAGACGCCCGAGACGCTGATTGCCCGGAATTTCGACGGCCCGGTGCTGGTCGCCGCCGCCGCGGAGGAATCCGCCGGCGATCTGATGGACGGCCGGGGCGACGCTTACTGCGGTATGCTCAACTGCTCCTACAATCTGGGCCTGCGCCATCTGAAGGCCGTCATCCCGGAATATCCCGTGGGCGACGCCGGGGATGTGGCCGCCATGCTGCGGGACTTTGTCCCCGTGGCCCGGGCCCTCATCGGCGTGTCCAGCCTGAAAATCATCTCCTTCGGCCCCCGTCCGCAGGACTTTTTCGCCTGCAACGCGCCCATCAAGGGCCTGTACGAGCTGGGCGTGGAGGTGGAGGAAAACTCCGAGCTGGATCTTCTGGTCAGCTACAAGGCCCACGCCGGCGATCCCCGCATCCCGGACGTCTGCGCCGACATGGCCGCCGAGATGGGCGAGGGCTGCTATTATCCCGACCTGAGCGCCCGCATGGCCCAGCTGGAGTTGACGCTGCTGGACTGGGCGGAGGCGCACAGGGGCTCGCGGCGCTATGTCGCCTTTGCCGATAAATGCTGGCCCGCCTTTCCCGAGGCCTTCGGCTTCGAGCCCTGCTATGTGAACTCCCGCCTGACCGCCCGGGGTATCCCCGTGGCCTGCGAGGTGGACATCTACGGCGCGCTCAGCGAGTATATCGGCGCCTGCGTCTCCGGCGACGCCGTGACCCTGCTGGACATCAACAACTCCGTCCCCCGGGATATGTACGAATCCGAGATCCGCGGCAGGACCGCCTACCGGCCCACGGACGTGTTCATGGGCTTCCACTGCGGCAACACGCCCAGCTGCAGGCTGTGCGCCAATCGGGCGGTGAAATATCAGCTCATTCAGCACCGCCTGCTGGAGCCGAAGGATTCCGCGCCCGATTTCACCCGCGGCACGCTGGAGGGCGATATCGCCCCCTCCGACATCACCTTCTACCGTCTCCAGTGTGACAGCGAGGGGACGCTGCGCGCCTACATCGCTCAGGGCGAGGTGCTGCCTGTGGCCACCCGCTCCTTCGGCGGCATCGGCGTGTTCGCCATCCCGGAGATGGGCCGTTTCTATCGCCATGTGCTTCTCGAAAAGCGCTTCCCGCACCACGGCGCGGTGGCCTTCGGGCATTACGGCAAGGCCCTGTTCACGGTCATGAGGTATCTGGGCGTGCGGGACATCGCCTATAACCGCCCCGCGTCCCTGCCCTATCCCACGGAAAATCCCTTTGCCTGATGGCGGCGCTGGAAGAGCTGCGGGCCCTCTATGGGGCCTATCTGGCGGAGACCGTCCGGCTGGAGCAGGCCCGCCGTCCCGGGGACGGGCTGCTGGGCTTCGGCGCCGGCCCCAAGGACGACCGATGCCACGCCGAATTTGCCGACGCCGTTTCCGCGGCGCTGGAGCGGCTGATCGCGGAGGGCCCCGACGCCACGCAGGCGCTGGACGTGCTGAATTTCATGTATGCCGCCCCGCTGGAAAACGCGGACAACCGGCTGGCCTATTGGATGCTGATGGCGCTCCACGCCAGGACCCCGCCGCTGGCGGAATTCCTCACCCCGGGGAGCGCGGCGCTGCTGCTGGCGTGGTATAAGGGCGCCTATCCCCGCCGGGACCGCTTCCCGGCCCAGAAGGCGGTCATCGCGGCGTTGAAGCGCCGCGCCGCCTGATCTCGGCTTGCGTCCTCCCCGCGGCGGGCACTGCGGTGTCCGCCGTTTTTGCGCCCTCCCGCCGCCCGTCTCCCGCCGCCCGTCTCCCGCCGCCCGTCTCCCGCCGCCCGTCTCCCGCCGCCCGTCCCCCTCGCGCCCGTCCCCCTCGCCGTCCCCTCAATAGGCCCTCCTTGTCAAAATAGGCCCCCTTGTCAAAGGGAGCTGTCGGCCAAATGGCCGACTGGGGGATTCGCCCACGCGTCCTCACCCGCGCGCAAAAAAGAAGCCCCGGACTTGCGTCCGGGGCTTCTCAGCCTGTCAAAGAACTCCCCAAAAAGAAAAATCGAGTGATTCGCGGGGGGAGTGTGAGGGGGGCAAAGCCCCGCCTCAATTTGAATAAATAGCCGCCAAGCCCTTGCTGTGCAAGGGTTTGGGGAGCGGAGCGACATTTTTTGCGAAGACACGGTTTCGCAAAAAATTCGGCGTTTTGAGGCTGTCAAAAAAGCCTTTTTGACAGCCTCGGAAGCCCCGGACTTGCGTCCGGGGCTTCCTCGTCGGATTGATTTTTGTTCAGCGCTTACTTGTTGTTTTCATCCCTGCGCTTTTTGCCGGAGATGGCCAGCCAGGCCAGGCTCATGCCGGAGGCGGTGGCCAGCGCGATCCAGAGGTACAGCTCGTCGCCGGTAGCCTGTTCCGCGGCGCCTGCCTGCGGAACGTCGGGATCGGTGATGTCGGTGCCGGGCTCGACCGGCGTTACCGGCGTGGGCTCCAGCGGAACATCCGGGTCAGGGATCGGCTTTTCGGGCGGGATATACGGTCCAACGGGAGTGGAATCCGTAGTCCGCTCATAGTAGAGGGTAAAGGTCACCGTTGCGCCGACGGGAACCGCGCCGCCCTCTTCCTGCGAAGCTTCCGCAAGGAACTTGTAGCCGTTGCGGTTGACGATCGCGGGGACAAAGCTGGCCTCGCCGGTGTCCTTGTTGATGGTCCAGGTGCCCACGGAAGTATCGGTGCTGTTGTAAGCCGAGGTCATTTCCACCGTCTCATCCACGGTTGTTGCGCCGGTGTACGTATCATGGGTGCGGTACACATGCCTGACCACAGCGCCGCTGTTCAGGGTCTCGACATAGTTCAGCACGATCTCATAGCTGCCGTCGTTGGGATTGACGACATCCACGCTGGTGTTGGAGCCGGCAGCCACAAAGCTGTGGGGGACGGTCTTTCCACCCTCGCCGCCCGCGGCGGGATAGGTATAGGTGGTATAGGCTGCGGGATCCTCCGTATAGATTCCGGGAGCGGCTTTGGGGACCCAGGTGCTGACGGAGGCGGCCGCGACCTGAACGCCGTTGCGATACTGTGCGTAGTTGCGGGTCAGCTTGTAGTAGAAGGTGCTGGGGAGCTGATAAGTGTTGGTAATGGTCTGGATAGATCCGCCGTTGGAGGGCCCGGGCTGACCGTAACTGACGGTGTAATTGTTACCGCCATAGCCGACGGTGCCGCCATTGTCTATGACCCGATAATCCCCGCCGGTGGTGGGAACAACCTCCACCGCCGTATACTGGATACGCTGCCCGTTCGCGTCATAGGCATTCAGACCGCTGAAGGTGTAGCTGCCGGTGTTCTCGCTGATTGGCAGGGGGACTGGCGTCCCGACCGGGACGCCGCCGGCCATCAGCTGGATCCAGACCGCGGCGGGTGCGGTGGGCGCGGCGCTGTTCACGCCGTCGCCGCTCATCTTGGCAAACTCCTTGGTGACGGTGAAGGTGGTCTGTGCCTGCTCGATGGTGTTGGTAAAGGTGTTGTAGCCTTCGCTCTTGGTCGAAGTATAGCCGGCGAGCGCGCCCTCGGAAACCGTGTAGGCGATTTCATAACCGTTGTCGTCATACCTGGGCAGGCCCTGGAAGGTGTAGGTCCAGTTCTTATCCGTGCTGGCGCCGGTGGTGGGCGCCACGGTGCCGGCAGTGCAGCTGAAGCCCACGGTGGCGGTCCTATTCATTCCGGTGTCCTCTCCGTTCACGGTGCCGCTTACGGTGAAGGTCACATCGGGATGCGCGGTTCCGGTGGGATCGATCCACACCTTGGCCACGTCGATGCCGACGGTCTGCTGTGCAAGGGCGTTGGTGATGACGTGAGTGCTCTGATCGTAGTTGGGCGCCGCGTAGGCGTTGGTCGTACCGGTGACGGCCGCCTCGCCGATGGTGTAGGTATACTGTGCGGTGCGGTCGGCGTTGTACAGCGGCAGCGGCGCGCCGTTGTCATCCGTGCCGAAGGTATAGGTCTGGGTGTTGGCGTTGGTGACCGTGTCGACAGTCTGGCTCGCGCAGCGAGTATCGTTGCGGTACAGATACAGCGTGATGGTGGCGGGCCGGTTGGCCGTATTGCCGCCGTCCACCCAGTTCTTGGTCACCGTGATGGAGGTATACGCCTGGTTCAGGGTGTTGGTGATGTTATAGACGAACGCGCCGTTGGTGCTCTGATTGGCGGAGATTTCCGGGCTGTAGCCGTTGGTCGTTTCATCGACAGTGTAGGTATACAGCCGGCCGCTGGCGTCATACTTGGCGAGACCGCTCCAGGTGTAGGAGTCGTCGGCGCTCAGATCGCTCTGCTTTGCCGTCGCGCTGAAGGCTGTGTCCGCGTTGCCGTCGGCGGAGCGGGAGAGCGTAAAGGTCGCGTTGCGGTTTGTGCTGTTCACGCCGTCCACCCAGGTCTTGTTCACGGTGACGGAGGTGGTGCCGGTGATGGTGTTGGTCAGATACTGGGTAAAGGTGCTGCCGGTTGCGCTTACCTCGCCGTAGCTGACAACATAGGCTCCGATGGGGCCGCCTTCCTCCACGGGAGTTGTGCCGTTCATCTCAAAGATGCGGTATTCCAGCGCCGTCATCTCGGTGGTGCCGCCGGTCGTCCGCTCCTCGTAAACCGGCAGGTTGGTGAAAGAGTATGTGCGGTCAGCGCCGACCTCGGCGGTCATATTGGTGTTGACCCAGTCCTCGCTGCTGCCCGCGGCCCGTTTGAACAGGCCCACGGTGGCGGTGGGATGGGTGGTGCCGCCGGGCTCCGCCCAGGTCTTGGTGCCGGAAATGCTGGCGTTGTTGGGATCGATCAGCTGGTTTGTGATGGTGTACGCGGTCTTGTCGGCATTGGCCGTCACGCTCTTGATGGTGTAGCCCGCGGGCTCGCCGCTCACGTTTTCGCTGCCGACCGTATAGCTGTAGGCCGTGCCGGTCGCGTCATACTTGGGCAGACCGCTCCAGATGGTGGCGGTGCCGTTGCCGGCCACAGTCTTGGCATCGCCGTAAGCCGCGCCGTTTTGCATTAGCTGGACGGTGACGTCCTTGCCGGTGGTATGATTGGCGCCGGCCACGTCGATCCAATTCTTGGACACGGAGACATCCACCGTGCCGGTGAGCGTGTTGACGATGCCGTGGGTACTGTCATTGTAGGTGACCGCATAACCGCCCGCCACGGCGCCGTCGGCCAGCGCGGCGTTGTCTTTCATCTCGCGCACGGTGTAGTGGATCTCGGACACGCCGGTGATTTTTCCGTTGTCGTAAGTAAACTCGTACTTGGGCAGATTATGGTTGTCGCTGTCCTTGCTGAAGCTGTAGCTCCAGTTCCCGCTCGCGTCCGCGGTGACGGGCTGGGCCTCCAGCGTGTCGCCGTTGTACAGGCCCACGGTGACGGAGGTCGGACGGGTGCCGTACGCGTTGCTGTTGTCGTTCCAGGTCTTGCTGCCGGAGATCGTAACGTCTTCCTGATTCACCGCGTTGGTAATGGTGTAGCCCTCGGCGGCGCTGCCGGTGATGCCGACCTGCTGGAACATTGCCGCGCCGGTGGCGTCATTGACGACCTCGGCTACAGTGTAGTCGGCAACCTTTCCGTTGAACACGGTGGGCAGGCCGGTGAAGGTGCCGGTCGGGTTGTTTTCGGTCAGCGTCAGCGTCTTACCCGTATCGCTGCTATCTTTCAGCAGCTTCACGGTGATGCCGCCGTCGGGCCACGCCGCGATGCCGGAGACCCAGTCCTTGGTGACACTCACGCTGGTGGTGCCCATATAGCTGTTGGTGATGGCCAGCCCGCTGGTGCTGGAATCCCAGTTCGCGGTGTCGACGTTGGTCTCTTTGACGGTATACCTGTAGGTGCTGCTCAGCAGGCCGTTTTTGTTTAAGGGAACCGTGACGGCGCAGGTCCAGTCGTCGGCGCCCTTGGTCACGGTGACGTGGGCGTCCGTCGGCGCGGGCTTGGTCTTCCAGGAAGCGGCATTCTCGCTCAGCGTGATAACGCCGTAATCGCTGCCGTCCCGCTGCAGTGTCACCTCGATGGAACCGGGGAGCGCGGTGCCGGCGGGGGCGATCCAGGTCTTGCTGATATCCAATGTGGTATACTGCTGCGTGGCCGTATTGGCAAACGCGTTGTTGGTGCTTCCCACCGTCTGGAGCGGGCTGCCGCTGCCGGTCCAGCTCAGCTGGCCGTAGGCCACTTCCAGCGTATATACCGTGTTGTCCTTATCGTAGTTGGCGGGGGCCTCGGTCTCCGTCAGCGTGAACGCGCAGCCGGAAGGAATGCTGGCAAAGGAGACCGCGCCATCGGCGCCACTCTGGACATTCTGAGACCAGTTGATCCCCGGGGTCGTGGAGGCCAGCATAAACGTCGCGCCCGGCAGTGCCGTCCCGGCCACATCGGTTTTGGTAAAGCCCAGCAAACCGGTAAATCCCCTGACTGCGGGGACGGTGAAGGCCAGCTGCTCCGGTGAACCGACCGTCTGTGGCACGCTCAGATAGGTATAGCCGTTGGTGGGGTAATATGTATTCTGCGTGAAGCCCTGCTTCTCGGTAGCCAGCCGCACCGAGTAAGTCATGGTGTAAGTATAAGTCGTAACACCGCCCGTCGTAGATGTGCTTGCTGTGGCGGGATCCAGTGTCCAGGTCAGCGCCGTAGCCGTCTTGGCGACGGTGCCGCCCGTGACGGAAACGGAGTCCTGATCCAGCACCACTTCGGCGCCCATGGGGTCGATCACCTGCGTGCCGCCGCCTGTGGAACCGGAGGACGCGGAGTTGGCGATGTCGGCGAACGCGTTGTGAAGCGCCGTCAGATTGTCGGTATTGAACGCGTAGGTTACGTCGGAGGTCGCCGCGGTGGCAATACTGTCACGTAGGTAGTTGCCGATTGTCGTATTGTGGGTAACTGTTACCGTGGGCTCGTATGTATCCCAATTGCTAGTATCTTTTGTACAATAATGTTCGCTATAATAATGCTTAGCAAGTGTTTTTCCGCAATGTACACATATATCCGTTGTCATTGTGGTCGTCAGCGTGTCTCCGCTGACGCCGTAGCAGATGGTGTAGAGCTTGCTGAGAGCCTTGACCTGCGCGGCCATGGCGGCAGTTTCTTCATATTCCGCTGTAGAAGTGGCCCCTCCGTTTCCATCATCGTTATAATCATTGATAGTGTCAAGCCCTGTATGGTCGTTGTCGCAGCGTGCGGTAGGCTGGCCGTCGGTCAGCAGCACGGTGTACTTGTTGGCCAGCGCGGAGATATTGACGCTCCTGCCGCCGATGCTGGCAGCGGTCACATTCAGCAGGTTCCGGGCCATCATCAGGCCGGCTTCCATGTTGGTGCCGCCTTTGGCCTGAAGATTTGTGCTGTTGATGGAAGCCTTAACGGCGGCAGCGCCGGCAGCGGTGGATACGTCTGTCCAGTTCGTGACAAGAGACGCGGCGGACTGATAAAATCCGCTGAAGCGAACCACGGACACATAGACCTTGCCGCCGGAGTTGCTATCCTTCAGGTTTTGGACAAAGGCCTTTGCCTCGTTGATAGTAGCCGCCATACGGCTCTGTTCCGGGTTGACGCTACCAGAATACGTACAAGCGTCACTGTGTGTGTTACTTCTTCCGCATACGGCGCAGTCGGCCATCGAACCGGACGTGTCGATCACCAGCACCACGGCGGCGTCACTGGTGGTGATGGTCTGGGTAGTCCCAACCTGAACGGTCACATCAAACCAGTTCTCACCTCTGCTGCTGTTTGCGGCGGCAGTTTTTGTCAGGGTATAGCCGTCTTGCGTACTGGCGGGCGTGGCAGTGACTGCGTTGCCGCTCCCGTCTGTGCTGATGGTGCCATCCGTATTGAGGACATAGTTCCCGCTCATGACCTGCGGGGGTGTCCCTGTCGCGAAAACGGAGACCTGTACCAGGCTCAGCGCCATGACCAGCGACATCAGCAGGCACAGCGTGCGCGTGCCGAAGTGCCTGGTTGCCGCGGGGTGCTTCCTTGTTGTTTTCATAGCTGATTTCTCCTTCCAATCCTTGAAACCGTGAATTGAAAATCGAAATTTGTGGCAGCCGGGCCGGCCTGGCGGCGTACCGCTTTAGCTCCCTTGCTTTGCGCCCCGCGGTTTCCCGCGGTTTACCGTTTCAATAATTTCATTTACCTTCCGGTTTTGCATTCTCCAACATTTTAATAGTACACTGTCGTTTGCGGGGGTGTGAGGGGGTCATTCGCCGAGGGCGCTGTCCATCAGCAGCAGCAGCTCCAGTGCGCTGCGGAAGTTTTCCTCCCGGCCGGTTTCCATCCAGGCCACGCTTCCCTGCCAGCTGGCGTTGTGTCGGAACAGTACTCTGATCTTGAACGTTGCCAGTTTCCCTTCTGCCGTCGAACCGTCCTGCCCGGTCGGGGCGCTTTCGCGCGCTTCCGCGGGGAACCGCCGGGTCAGCACAGACGGCTGAGGAAACCGAATCGCGTCAAGCAGACTGTCCAGCTCCAGCAAAAACTGCAGGAGGTTTGCAAAAGACCTGCATTCCTCGCCCGCAGGGTTGAACAGGCGTCCCGCCGGTTCACCGTTGCTGTAGCTGTCGATACAGACGACCATGGTCTTGCCGGGGATGACTGAATTGGTCTGCATCGTATAGTACGCTCCTATCTCGCATTCGTTGTTGTAAGTATAGCATTTGAGGGTTACAAAACCGGTTACATTTTGTAGTTTCATCTTCAAATTTGATCCGTCGCAATTGTCAAATTTTTAGACACAAATTTGTATACTTTCACCATAATGTGCAAATTTTTCCTCTCTTTGCCTCCCGGATCGCCCTTGCGCGCGCCTCCGCCCCGGTTTCAGCTTGTCAAAGAACTCCCGAAAAAAGGAAATGCACAGTGCTTTGCGGGGGGAGTGTGAGGGGGGCACGGCCCCGCCTCAATTCAGATAAATAGCCGTCGAAGCCTTGCGCAGCAAGGGTTCGGGGAGCGGAGCGACATTTTTTGCAAAGATATAATTTTGTAAAAAATTCGGCGTTTTGAGACTGTCAAAAATGCTTTTTTGACAGTCTCGGAAAAAACCGGGGCGGGCGCTGGGCGCGCCGTCCCGGTTTTTATCTTTCATTTCCGCCGGTACTCACAGAAGCGGTATCGGAGCCCGTCCTCCTCCCGCCACTCCCCCGCCTCGGTCTCCGCCCAGCCGGGTTCCCGGTCGAGGTCGGGGAAAAAGCTGTCAGAGTGGGGCGCAAGATCGATTTTAGTCACTAAAACCCGGTCTATGTGGGGGAAAAAGTCCAGAAACACGCTGGCCCCGCCGATGACGAAGCACCGGGGATAGGGCCTGGCCAGGACCAGCGCCTCGTCCACGCTGTGGGCCGCCTGAGTGCCCGGGATGGTCACGTTTTGCCGCGTGACCACGATATTGTGCCGGTTTTTCAGCGGCCGCCCGCCGGGAAAATCCTCCAGGGTCTTTCGCCCGACGATCACGGCGGCGCCGTCGGTCTCGCTGCGAAAGCGCAGCCGATCGGCCTTCAGCACCACGGGCTGGGTGCCCCTGGCCCCGATGCCCCAGTCGGAATAGACCGCCACGATGGCGTCCATAGAAATCATCCTCTCTGTCTTGTTTCGCGCTTTCCCGCCCTGCCGGCGGCGGAGCGCCGTACCCGTTTATTTTTCCGGCGCCAGCTCGGCCTTGCCGCCCATGTAGGGCCGCAGCACCTCGGGCACGTTCACGCTGCCGTCGGCCCGCAGGTGATTCTCCAGCAGGGCGATGAGCATCCTTGGCGGCGCGACGACGGTGTTGTTGAGGGTGTGGGGCAGGTACATTTTCCCATCCTCGCCCTTCACGCGCATTTTCAGCCTTCTCGCCTGGGCGTCGCCCAGATTGGAGCAGGAGCAGACCTCGAAATACTTCTGCTGGCGGGGGCTCCAGGCCTCGATATCGCAGGATTTGACCTTCAGGTCGGCCAGATCGCCGGAGCAGCATTCCAGCTGCCGCACGGGGATTTCCATGCTGCGGAACAGCTCCACGCTCATCCTCCACATTTTTTCGTACCAGTCCATGCTGTCCTCGGGGCGGCACACCACGATCATTTCCTGTTTTTCAAACTGGTGGATGCGGTACACGCCGCGCTCCTCGATGCCGTGGGCGCCCTTCTCCTTGCGGAAGCAGGGGGAATAGCTGGTGAGGGTCTTGGGCAGCTCCCCTTCCGGGATGATCTGGTCGATGAACCGGCCGATCATGGAATGCTCGCTGGTGCCGATGAGATACAGATCCTCCCCTTCGATCTTGTACATCATGGCGTCCATCTCGGCGAAGCTCATGACGCCGGTGACCACGTTGGAGCGGATCATAAAGGGCGGAATGCAGTAAGTAAAGCCTTTTCCGATCATGAAATCCCGGGCGTAGGCGATGACGGCCTCGTGCAGCCGGGCGATATCGCCCAGCAGATAGTAGAAGCCGTTGCCGGCCACCCGGCCCGCCGCGTCCATGTCGATGCCGTTGAGGCTCTCCATGATCTCCGTATGGTACGGGATGTCAAAATCGGGGACCTTCGGCTCGCCGAAGCGCTGCAGCTCCACATTGTGGGTGTCGTCCGGCCCGATGGGGACGCTGGGGTCGATCATCTGGGGGATCACCATCATGTCCTTCAGGATCTTCTCGCCCAGCTCCTCCTCCAGCTTCTCCAGCTCCTCCAGCCGGTCGGCGTTGGCCTTGACCCGGGCCTTCGCGGCCTCCGCCTCCGCCAGCCTGGACGGGTCCTTTTTGGCCTGTCCCATCAGCATCCCCACCTGCTTGGACAGCGTGTTGCGCGCCGCGCGCAGGTCGCTCGCCTCGGTGATGGCGGCGCGGTTCCGCCTGTCCAGCTCCACCACCTCGTCCACCAGCGGCAGCTTGGCGTCCTGGAATTTCTTCCGGATGTTCTCTTTTACAGCCTCGGGATTCTCCCGGACAAATTTTATATCCAGCATTAATATTACTCCTTGTTATATTTATGGCACATATGTATGTCGCAAAGTTATCGGTGCTGCTTGGAGCTGTCCTGCCAGCTGTTGCCCATGCGGTAGAGGTTGTCCAGCAGGACTTCCCTGTCGTTGGCGCTGTAGAACTCGATCTCGATTCTGCCGGTACGCTTGCCCTCCACCAGCTTGCACTTGCGCGCCAGCACCTTGGTCAGGCTCAGGCTCTCATCCGCGGCGTAGTCCACCGCCGCCTGCGTCTCCTCTTTGGGCGGCAGCTTGGGCATCCGGGACAGCCGCGCCGCCAGCTGCTCGGTGCGCCGCACCGACAGGCCTCGGGCGCACACCTCGTCCGCCGCCTCGGCCTGCGTCTTCTCGTTGGTGATCTGCAGCAGCGCCCGGGCGTGCCCGGCGGAGATGCGTCCGTCCTGCACCATGCTCAGCACCTTGGGCGTCAGCGCCAGCAGCCGCAGGGCGTTGGTCACCGCCGAGCGGGACTTCCCCACGCTCCGGGCGGCCTCGTCCTGGGTCAGGCCGAATTCCTCGATCAGGGCCCGGTAGCCGGTGGCCTCCTCCAGCGGGTTCAGGTCCTCGCGCTGCAGGTTTTCCACCAGCGCCAATTCCGCCGCGCGCCGGTCGTCGGCGTCAATGATGCGCACCGGCACCTCGCTGAGCCCGGCCAGCCTGGCCGCGCGCCAGCGGCGCTCGCCGGCGATGATCTGGTAGTAGCCGCTGTCCAGGCGCCGCACCGTGATCGGCTGGATTACGCCGTACAGGGCGATGGAGTCCGCCAGCTCCTGCAGGGCGTCCTCATCGAACTGCGTTCTTGGCTGGTCCTGCCGCGGCTCCACCTTGCTCAGCGGCAGCAGCACCGCGCCGCCGGAGGTCTTTTCCGGCACGGTATCCTCGCCCAGCAGGGCGCCCAGGCCGGTACCCAGGCCTTTTTTCTGATTAGCCATCGTTCTCCTCCTTCGCCGCCTTGCGCAGCGCTCTGTCCCGCTGTTCAAATTCGTCCGCCAGCTTGAGATAGCCGTTGCTGGCCTTGTTCCAGCGGTCGTAAAACACGCCGGGCACGCCGTGACTGGGCGCCTCAGACAGCCGGACGCTGCGCGGGATCACGGTCTTATACAGCTTGTCGCCGAAGTATTTCTTCAGCTCCCAGGCCACCTGCTGGGTCAGGTTGGTGCGGGAATCGTACATGGTCAGCACGATTCCCTCCACATCCAGGCCCGGATTCAGGCGCCTGTTGCACATTTTGATGGTGGTCACCAGGTCGGCGATGCCCTCCAGCGCGTAGTATTCGCACTGCATGGGGATCACCACGCTGTCCGCCGCCGTCAGCGCGTCAATGGTCAGCAGCTCCAGCGAGGGCGGGCAGTCGATCAATATGTAGTCGTAGCGGGCCTGCAGCGGCTCCAGCGCCCTTTTCAGCACATATTCCCGACCCTCGGCGTCCACCAGCTCCACGGAGGCGCCGGACATGTTCTTGTTGGTCGGGATCACGTCGCCGTACTTGGTGGAGACCACGCAGGCCTCCGCGGCCTCGCCGTCCACCAGCACATTGTAGAGGTTGGGGCTGCGGGCCTTGTCCACGCCCATGCCGGAGGTGCTGTTGCCCTGCGGGTCGCAGTCCACCAGCAGGACCCTGCGTTTTTTGAAAGCCAGCGCCGCACAGAGGTTCACGCAGGTCGTGGTCTTGCCCACGCCGCCCTTCTGGTTGGCGATGGCGATGGTTCTGGCCATGTCATCACTCCTCGGTTGAGATGGTCCTATTATAACAGCTGCGGCTTTGGTTTTCAATGTTTCACGTGAAACATTTTCCGGCGATTTGTGAATGTTTCACGTGAAACCTGTCGAGACCTCACTCCAACAGCAGATCCACGTCGCCGCAGGTGAAACCGTTGTGCAGCGCAAGGTTCACCGCGTAGCCGATGAGCTTGCCGGTGCGGCGCACCAGATCGTCCACGGTGCGCGGCGTGACGAACAGGCCCTCGCCGGCGTCCACCACGGTGGGGACGCCGACGGCCAGCACCGGCACGCCCAGCGTCACGGCATTCAGGGCGGCGCGGTCGTTGCCCACGCCCGAGCCGGGCGCGATACCGGTGTCTGTGAGCTGCACCGTGCGGCCCAGCCGGGCGAAGTCCGCCGCCGCCAGCGCGTCCACAACGACGACCAGGGCGGGGGAGACGACGGCGCAGAAGGCGCGGACGGCCTCGGCGCTCTCGATGCCGCAGGTGCCCAGCACGCCGGGCCGCACCACGGCCACGCTGCGGAAGGCGGCGAAGTCCTGCGGCAGGCTGCGCTTCAGATGCCGCGTGACCACGACGTTCTGCGCCGCGATAGGACCGACGGCGTCCGGCGTGATGTCCGGGTTGCCCAGACAGGCGCAGACGATGTCGCCCTCCGGCGGCAGGGAAAAGCGCTTCAGCAGTTCGGACAGCGCCAGCGCCGCGTTTTCAAAGGCATTTTCGCGGCGGTGCAGCAGGTTGTCCAGCTCCAGAGAAAGATATTTGCCTTTCGGTTTACATAATGCTTCCGCGCCGGCGTCGTCCAAAATCTCGACGGTCGTGATGGGGAAGCCGGACAGGACCTCGTCCCGGGCGGAGACGCCGGGCAGAGCGGAGGTATCGGCGGCGGATTTTTGAAAGAGCGCGTTGGCCTCGGCGGCCAGGTCGGTTCTGGGCATCGGTCTCATAAACGGCACCTCACACAAGATATGGTGCTAGCATTCCGCGCGGAGCACAATTCTATACCGTGGCGGAAAAAACCCTGCTTTTCCGTAAAAAAAGCCTTGATTTTTGTGGTTTCAGATGGTACAATCTCATTCTGCGGGCCTGTGGCTGAACAGCTTACGGCTCAATATTATAGGAGGAGGTGGCGATTGAAGCATGCCCAACATTAAGTCCGCTATGAAGAGAGACGAGAAGTCCAAGGAACTCAAGGCGAAGAACCGCGCCGACAAGACGGCGCTGAAGACGACGATGAAGAAGTTTGACGCTGCGGTGGCCGAGGGCAATAAAGATGCAGCCGTCGAGACCTATAAGGTTGCAGTCAAGTCCGTTGATCACGCAGCTACCAAGGGTCTGATCCACAAGAACAACGCGGCGCACAAAAAGTCCGCGATGACCCAGAAGATTAACGAAATGGCTTAATCGATGTGTAACAACCGGGGCGCGCTGCGTTCCGGTTTTTGCTATCCGGAGGCGGCTATGAATTACACCTACATCCTGCGCTGCGGCGACGGCACGCTGTATACCGGCTGGACCAACGACCTTGAAAAGCGCGTGGCGGCCCATCAGGCGGGCCGGGGCGGGAAGTACACCCGCGCCCACGGCCCGGTGGCGCTGGTCTACAGCGAGGCTCACGACACCAGGGAGGCGGCCATGAGCCGGGAGTGGCACATCAAGCGGCTGACCCGGGAGGAGAAGCTGGCGCTGTGCGCGGACTATGAAAAACGGGACTGAACCATAACGGTTCAGTCCCGCTTGAGGCTGTCAAAAAAGCTTTTTTGACAGCCTCAAAACGCCGAATTTTTTGCGAAACTATATCTTCGCAAAAAACGTCGCTCTGCTCCCCAAACCCTTGTATAGCAAGGGTTTGGCGGCTATTTATCCAAATTGAGGCGGGGCTCCGCCTGCCAGCGGGCAGGCCCGGGTCGCGGCTCTGGAGCGCCCCCGGCGCTCCATTCACTGCCGCTCCCCATTTGGGCACCGTATCGCCCAAATGCCCCTCACACTCCCCCCGCACCATCCCACAAATCCGTTCCTCACTTAGTTCTTTACAGTCGCAAAAACGGCGGCCGGGCGGGCGGGGACACTCACAGCCGGACGGGGACAGGGGAGAGGGGCGTCATGGCCGATTCCGTGACGCGGCAGGCGACGGTGAGCACGTCCACCCCGGCATCCCGCGCCTGCCGCAGGGTCCGGGCAAACTCCGGGTCGGTGCGCCCGTTGGGCGCAAATTCCCGGCAGCCCTCCATCTGGATCACAAACAGCACGGCGGCGCCATAGCCCGCGCTTTTGGCGCGCATCAGCGCCCGCAGGTGCCGGGTGCCGCGGGCGGTGGGCGCGTCCGGGAACAGGGCCAGCCCGTCCTCCTCCAGCGTGACGCCCTTGACCTCCACATAGGCGGCGCCGGCGGGCAGCTCCACCCGGAAATCCAGCCGGGAATCGCCGAAAACGCATTCGGGGCGGAGGACGGCGCCGGGATACAGGGTGGGCAGGTATTCCGCGGCCAGCCTGTTGGGGGCCTGGGAGTCGATATTGACGAGGGTATCGCCCTTATACACCGCCACCAGATCGTAGGCCGTGCGGCGGGCGGGGTTGGCCGCCTTCTCCAGGATGACCGGCGCGCCGGGGAGCAGCAGCTCCCGGCAGCGGCCGGTGTTTTTCACGTGGCAGACCGTTTCCGCGCCGTCCAGCAGGACCTGGGCGAGGAAGCGGTTGGGCCGGGCGAGGAAGGCGGCCCGGCAGGTGTTTTGATAGAACATAACGGCGCCTTTCGGTTTTGAAAATGAAAACGGGGACGGCAACGGCCGTCCCCGTGAGACTGTCAAAAAGCCTTTTGACAGCCTCAAGACGCCCAATTTTTTGCGAAACCCTATCTTCGCGAAAAATGTCGCTTCGCTCCCCGTAACCCTTGAAAATCAAGGGTTACGGGGGCTATTTATCTGAATTGAGGCGGGGCTCCGCCCCCCTCACTCCCCCCACAAAGCACTGTGCATTTCCTTTTTCGGGAGTTCTTTGACAAGCTGACGGGGACGGCAACGGCCGTCCCCGTGATTTACAGGTCTTTCGGCGCGGTACCGCCGTTTTTCCTGTGCTGCCTGACGCACTCCGTCAGCAGGTATTCGATCTGGCCGTTGATGGAACGGAAATCATCATCCGCCCATTTGGAAAGGTCGTTCCAGAGCGAGGCGGAAATCCGCAGGGGAACTTGCTTTTTCGATTTATCGTCCGTGGCGGAGCCGCCCCCTTTCAGAAAGATAGAGAAAGACAGAATATTATTCTGCCGCATTTTCCGGCGCTGCGCCGCCCGTATCGGCGGGCAGCTTTTTATAGACCGCCAGCGCGGCCGCCAGCACCGCCAGCGCGGCCGCGAGGATCAGGCCCTCGATGGCGGCAATGCTGGAAAGCCAGCCTGCCGCAAGGACCGCGCCGCAGTCCACCGCGGCGTGGAGGAGGATGGCGAGCGGATAGAGCCAGCCTTTGCCCGGCACGCGCACGGCTTCAAACACAAAGATCGAAAGCCCCAAATGCAGCATCATGGCGGAGGCGCGCTCCAAAATTGCCCACAGGGGCGTGGCCGCGGCCGTGGCGGCGATGGACGCCGCGACAGCGCCGCCCGACGCACCCAGAAGGGACGCGCTGATGACGCCGCTTGCGATGAGGCCGTAGGCGAGGCCGCTCACGCCCGCAAGGATCATACATTCACAGCCGCCGTGGCCCAGCCCATAGGTAATGGCCGTCTGTCTGGCCGTCTGCTTTCTGAGGAGGGTTTTAAAACCGACAAGGCGGCCGGTTTCCTCGAACAGGCCCGCGGCTAGTCCGCCGTAAACGGCTTTATACAGTAGATTCCCGTTGATGGCGGCGGAGAGCGATCCCGCCGAATTCAAGACAAAATAGTGCAGGATCTGCTCCAGCACCAGGGCAAAGACGAAAAACATCAGCGCGCCCACGAAGAACGGCGACACGCGGGCTTTCGTTTTGCCGTGCCAGACCAGCAGGGCCGCGACGGGCAGCAGAAGACACACGCCGCCTTCGATAAAAAACGCGGTGGATACGGTCATGAGCGCTCTCCTTTCCTAACGGTGGGGGAGGGGGGCGTATGAAAGCGAAGCCCTCCGCCCCCGGTGGGGCACATTCTTTAATAAGGGAGGCTGAACGGGATCAGTAGATCGAGCCGGAGTTCACCACGGGCTGGACGTCCCGGTTGCCGCAGAGCACCACCAGCAGGTTGGACACCATGGCCGCCTTGCGCTCCTCGTCCAGCGTCACCACGCCGCCCTCTTTCAGCTTATCCAGCGCCATCTCCACCATGCCTACGGCGCCGTCCACGATCATCTTGCGGGCGTCGATGATGGCCGAGGCCTGCTGCCGCTGCAGCATGGCCGACGCGATCTCCGGCGCGTAGGCCAGATAGGTGATGCGGGTCTCCATGATCTCCAGCCCCGCGATATCCACCTTGTCCTGGAGCTCCTCCTTGATCTTGTTCGCCACGGCCTGGCTGCTGCCGCGCAGAGAGGTGTGGCCGTCGAAATCGTCGCCGCCGTCGGCCACGTCGTAGGGGTACAGGCGCACCGTGTTGCGCAGGGCGGCGTCCGCCTGGATGGAGAGATAGTCCATGTAATTGTCCACGTCGAACACGGCCTTGGCCGTGTCCACCACACGCCAGATCACCACGATGCCCACCTCGATGGGGTTGCCCAGCAGGTCGTTGATCTTCTGCTTGCCGTTGTTGTGGGTGATGGCCTTCAGCGAAATCTTTTTGCCGGCGGCGGAGTCCTTTCTATGCAGGCCGTCCAGCGCGCTGGCCGTGACGGCCGAGGGGGCGGGGGCCGCCTCCGCCGCCGCGCCCGCCGGGCGGGCGTTGGGGTTCACGCCCACGCAGAAGGGATTGACAAAATAAAAGCCCTGGGTCTTCAGCGAGCCGTAATACTGGCCGAACAGCGTCAGCACCAGCGCCTCGTTGGGCCTGATGACCTTCAGCCCCGCGAAGGGCACCCACGCGACGAGCCAATACACCGCGCCCACCACCATGGCGGCCACGGCGCCGGCCGGATAGCGCAGATACCGGGCCTCGGCCTCGGACATGCCCACCACGCCCAGCACAAACAGCGCCACGGACGCCGCCAGCAGCGCGACACCCAGCACCAGCATCAGCATGCCGCTGCCGGCGCGGGGCGTTTTTTCTTCAGTGACCAGAGTACTTTCTTCCATAGAAAGTCCCCTCCTTGTCTCAATATGATATCAAAATAATATCACGCGCCACGGATTTGTCAAGGTTTTTCTTGACAAATCCGTGTTTATCAATAAAATAGTAGGGCGCGCCCGGCGCGGGGCCGGCGCGTTGTGGGGGCGGGTAAAGCCCCCGGTTCGAAAGGAGTTTTACGTGAACAAATATCTTGATCGATCGCCCGAGGTGGAAAACGCCCTGGAGGAGGGGCGGCCCGTGGTGGCGCTGGAGAGCACCATCATTTCCCACGGCATGCCCTATCCCAGGAACGTGGAGACGGCGCTGCTGGTGGAAAAGACCATCCGTGAAAACGGCGCGGTGCCCGCCACCATCGCCATCATCGGCGGGCGGCTGAAGGCCGGGCTGAGCGAGGCGGAGATCGAATATCTGGGCAAGACCGGCCGGGGCGTGGCCAAGGCCAGCCGCCGCGATCTGCCCGTGCTTGTCGCCCGGGGCGCCGACGGCGCCACCACCGTGACCACCACCATGATGATCGCCCACATGGCCGGCATCCAGGTGTTCGCCACCGGCGGCATCGGCGGTGTGCACCGCGGCGCCGAGACCACCATGGACATCTCCGCCGATCTGGAGGAGCTGGCTCAGACCCCTGTGCTGGTGGTCTGCGCGGGCGCCAAGGCCATTCTCGACCTGGGCCTGACGCTGGAGTATCTGGAGACCAAGGGCGTGCCCGTGATCGGTTACGGCACCGACGAGCTGCCCGCCTTTTATTCCCGCCGCAGCGGCTTCGGCGTGGATTACCGCATCGATACCCCCGCCGCGCTGGCCGCCGCCTTCCGCGCCCAGCGCGACATGGGCATCAAGGGCGGCATGCTGGTGGCCAACCCCATCCCCGAGGAATACGCCATGGACGACAAGGTCATCGGCGCGGCCATCGACCGGGCCATCGCCGAGAGCCGTCAGCAGGGCATCCACGGCAAGGAGACCACCCCGTTTTTGCTGGCCCGGGTGGCCGAGCTCACCGGGGGCGACAGCCTGGAGAGCAACATCAGGCTGGTGCTGAACAACGCCGTCGTGGCGTCCCGCACCGCCGTGGCGCTGTGCCGGAAATAAACCGTTCCTCTGCGGGAACAAAGAAAACGCCCGGACCGTTTGGTCCGGGCGTTTTTCTGTTTGTGGGGGAGGATGTATAGGAGAAAGAAAGTGTGGCTCTCGGTTCCCCTCGAGCAATTCTAAGATACCGCACTTTTGTGTCGGAAATATGAAACAAATCCGAACATTCCGTGAACTTTCCCGGGGCGGCTTATTGCCCGCGGTCGCCGCTGTCTTCCGCTTTCTTCCGCAGCTTGTGCTTCCGGCCGTCCGGCGTGACCACGCGGACGCTTTCCAGCGTCTCGATGGCGCCCCGGCGCCAGTCCGCCAGATATTCCTGCCGCAGCGCGGCCCGCTCGGCCTCCTCCTCCGCCGTGAGGGCGCGCTCCCGCGAAAGGCGGGTGAGGGCGCTGATGCGATCCATTTTCTCCTGTGTCATGGGGAAGGCCTCCTTCTTATTCCATCATGCCCAGTTCGTCCAGACTCTTTTCAAAGCCGGGGATGAAGCGCTCCATAAAATACCGGACCTCCGGCAGCTCGGAGGCCTCCAGCACCCCGCGGATCTGCTGCTCCGCCGAGAGGAATTCGTTGTTGCCGGCCTTGCGCTCCTCGATGCACTTGACGTAGGCCGCCAGCTTGTCCGCCGCTTTCACCAGCGGATGCAGCTCCCGCGCCACTTCGCCGGTCATTATCGGCTCATAGGCGCCGCGAAGCTCCACCGGGAGCATATTCAGCAGCTTTTGCGCGGCCAGATCCTCCACCTGATGATAGGCATCCATGATATCCGCGTTGTGGTATTTGATGGGCGTGGGCAGGTCGCCGGTGAGGATCTCCGATGCGTCGTGATACAGCGCCACGGCGGCGCACCGGTCGGGGTCGCAGGGTACGCCGAACACATCCCGGCGGATGACGCCCAGCGCGTGGGCGATCACCGCCACCATGTGGCTGTGCTCCTGGATATTTTCCGGCACGGCGGAGCGCATCAGGCCCCAGCGGGTGATGTAGCGCATGCGGGAAATCAAGGCAAAAAAGTCAGAATCGGCCATCGACAAAATCCTCCGTCCGCGGCGGACGCACCACCGCTTTTTTCTGCCAGGTGCCGGCGAAATACCGGCCCCAGGACATGATGACGCACAGCACCCAGCCGATGGGCACCGCGTACCACACCGCCTGATAGCTCACGCCGAAGGCAAACACCATGAGGTACGCCGAGATCACCCGGGCGCCCAGCGTGGAAAACGAGCAGAGCATGGAATAGACCGCGTCGCCGGAGCCCTGCAAAAGCCCCGCGGTGGGCAGATACACCGAGAACAGGCAGAAGAAAAAGCTCATGAACCGGATCATGTCCACCGCCATTTGGAGACTTTCGCCCTTAATGCCGAAAAGCTCCGCGATGGGGGCGGCGAAGAGGTAGGCCAGGGTGGCGATGCCCAGGGTGATGACGAAGGACAGCGCCACGATGCGCTTCCAGCAGTCCTTCACGCGGTCCGCCCGGCCCGCGCCCATGTTCTGGCCGGTGAAGGTGGCCATGCCGTTGTTCAGCGCCATGATGGGGACAAAGATGTAGTTTTCCACCCGGTTGCCCACCGTGAAGGCGGACATGAGGTTTTCGCCGAAATAGTTCACCAGCCGCTGCATGAACACGCCGCCGAAGGCCACCACGCTCTGTTGGAGCATGGTGGGTATGCCCAGCCTGAGACACAGGGCGCATTTGTCTTTCTGAAAGACAAACTGGCCGCGCCTGAAGCGGAACACGGGGTAGTGCCGGGACATATAGACCCAGCTGAACACCATGCAGATGGCCTGGGCCAGCACCGTGGCGATGGCGGTGCCCGCCACGCCCCAGCGGAACACCAGCACAAAGGTCAGATCGAGGATGGCGTTGAGCACCGCCGCGACGCACAGAAAATACAGCGTGGCCTTGCTGTCGCCCACGGCGCGGAGAATGGCGGCTACCGCGTTATAGGCAAATTGGAACACCAGACCCCCGGCGTAGATGGTGAAGTAGGACATCCCCAGCTCCAGCACCTCGCCGTCGGGAATGTTCATGAGCCCGTGGAGAAGCACCCGCGCGAGGGCCACGCCCGCCGCGGAGGCCAGAATGCCCACCCCGCCCAGCAGCAGCAGCGCCGTGGAGGCCGCGGCGCGCATATCCTCCGTCCGGCGGGCGCCGTACAGCTGGGAGATGACGATGCCCACGCCGTTGGCCAGGCCGAAGGAGAGGGCCACAAACACGAAGGTCAGGCTGGCGCAGTTGCCCACGGCCGCCAGCGCCGCGTTGGACACGAACTGGCCGACGACGATGCCGTCCACCGTGTTGTAGAGCTGCTGCAGCAGGTTGCCCAGCATCAGCGGCAGGGAGAAGCGGGCCACGTGCTTCCAGCCCGTGCCCTGGGTCATGTCCAGTCCGGCGGCCATCGCGCGCCCCCTTCCGAAAAATCAGATAACAAGACATTTTAGCATGGTGAAAAGTGAAATGCAAGGGCGGAGCGGCAGGGGAAGGGAAGCGGGCCGGCGCCCGGGGCGGAAAATATGGCCGGGGATATTGCGCCGGGCAGGGAAATGCGATAAAATAATTAAATGAAACAATGACGCGTTTTGAACACCGATTTTGAAACGGAGGTATTTTCATGGCTGTTGAGAAATTTGCCGATAAAGACCTGCACGCGTTTACCCGGGAGCTGGCTTCCGACCAGGGCAAGCCCGGCGGCGGCAGCGCCATCGCGCTGGTGGGCGCGCTGGCCGCGTCCCTGGGCCTGATGGTGGCCGGGCTCACCGACGGCAAGCCCCGATACGCCCGGTACGACGCGGACATCAAAAAGTGCCTGAAGGATCTGGAGACCCTGCGGGTCTATCTCGTCCATCTGGTGGACGAGGATATTCTGGCCTTCGCGCCGCTGGCCAAGTATTTCGCCATGGACAAGTCCGACCCGGAGACCGCGTCCCACTATCAGGCCGCCCTGCGGCTGGCCTGCGCCATCCCCACCGAGATCCTGTATAAGACCACCGAGCTGACCGGGTATCTGGCCACGCTGGCCGAGGAGGGCTGCGCGGGCGCCGTCAGCGACGTGGGCGTGGCGCTGTGCCTGTGCCGCGCCGTGATGCAGAGCGCCCGGCTGACCTGCCTGGCCAACTCCAAGTATTTCGACGACGAGGTCTACGCCATGACCGTGTCCCGGGAATTTGAGATCGTCTTCGCCGAAAATATGCCCGCCATCGACAAGGCCCTGGCCAAGGTCGAGGAAAGGCTCGCCCGCTGATGGCCCAGCTCCTTTACGGTGCGCCCGTGGCCGACGAGGTGCGCGCGCAGGCGCTGGAGCTGATCCGGCCCCTGGGGCTGCGGCCCCTGCTGGCCGTGGTCCGCGCCGGGGCCGACCCGGACGACAGAGCCTATGAAAAAAGTATCCGCGCCGCCTGCGCCAAGTGCGGCGTGGACGTGTGGACCGCCGAGCTGCCCGCTTTCGCGCCCCAGGACGCGCTGGTGCGCGCCGCGCGCCGCATCGGCCGGGACGAAGCGATTCACGGCGTGATCGTGATGTGCCCCCGGCAGTATGATCTGGGGCTGATCGCCGCCGCCGTCGGCCGGGACAAGGACGTGGACGGCGCCGGCTTCGCCGAGGGCGGCGTCTTCGTCCCCTGCACCGCCGAGGCCGTGGCGGCCCTGCTGGATTATTACGGCGTGGAATGCGCCGGGAAAAAAGTCACCGTGGTGGGCCGGGGCGCCGTGACCGGCGCGCCCGCCGCGGCGCTGCTGGCCGACCGGGGCGCGGACGTGTCCGTGTGCCACAGCCGCACCGAAAACCCCGCGGAGCTGTGCCGGGAGGCGGATATCTTGGTGTGCACCGCCGGCCGGGCCGGGCTCATCGGCGCCGACCGGATGCGCCCGGGCCAGGTCATCGTGGACGTGGGCATCAACCTCTCCCCGGAGGGGAAGCTCTGCGGCGACTGCGATTTCGACGCCGCCCGGCGGATCGCCGCCGCCGTGACCCCCGTGCCCGGGGGCGTGGGCGCCGTGACCCCTTATCTGCTGGCCCTGCACACCGCCCGGGCCGCCGCCGAGCGCAGAAAATTGTAAAAAAGTATTGACAAATCAGTCCTTTGCTGATACATTGTTCTGGCGCTCCAAAGACAGCAGGCGGCCAAAAGCCGGAAGTCCTGCCGAGGATGGCATCAATTCTCTTTGATTGCTTTCTGCCTTCGTGTTCTTTTGGGAATGCGGAGGCATTTTTTTGGGCGTGAAACATCAGTGTGGAGGTGAAAAACACACATGCCTAACGCAAAAGTTCTCAGCGAAAAGCAGGCGATAGTCGAAGCGCTTACCGCGCGCATCAAGTCCGCTTCCGCCGGCGTTTTCGTGGACTACAAGGGCATCACCGTGGAACAGGATACCGCGCTGCGCACAGAAATGCGCAGGGAAGGCGTCGATTATTCCGTGGTGAAGAACACCCTGGTACACTTCGCGATCAACAACGCAGGCTACAGCGAGCTGGATAACGTGCTCAACGGTACTACGTCTCTGGCGACAGCCACCGGCGACCCCATCACGCCGTTCCGCATCCTCAACGACTATTCCAAGAAGCTCAACGACAAGTTCAACATCAAGGCCGCCTTTATGGATGGTCAGATCCTGACCGAAGCCGAGATCACCGAGCTTGCCAGCCTTCCTTCCAAGGAAGCGCTCATTTCCGTGGTGCTGGGCACCATGCTGGCCCCCATTACCAGCCTGGCCGTCGTGCTCGACCAGATCGCCAAAAAGGACGGCGAAGCCGCCGCAGAAGTTCCCGCTGCCGAATAAGGCGGCACTCAACTAAATTTTAGGAGGAATACCAATAATGGCTAACGAAAAAATCGACGCCATGATCGAGGAGATCAAGGGTCTGTCCGTTCTCGAGCTCAGCGAGCTCGTCCATGCGCTGGAGGAGACCTTCGGCGTCTCCGCCGCCGCCGCTGCCGCTCCCGCCGCCGCCGCCGCTGCCGCTCCCGAGGAGGAGAAGACCGAGTTCGACGTCGTCATGACCAGCTTCGGCGCCAACAAGATCGCCGTCATCAAGGAAGTCCGCACCATCACCAGCCTGGGTCTGGCCGAGGCGAAGGCCCTGGTCGAAGGCATCCCCGCCAAGATCAAGGAAGCCGTTTCCAAGGACGAGGCCGCGGAGCTCAAGACCAAGCTCGAGGCCGCCGGCGCCACCGTGGAGCTCAAGTAAGTTTTTTGCCACTGATAAAAAGGCCGCCCCGGACGGGGCGGCCCTTTTGCATCCAATAAACGAGGCCGGGACGAAAGTCCCGGCCTCGGCGCAGCTTGCGCTCGTCTTATTTCGTCGCGGAAGCGGCGGCCTTGGAGAGCTGGGTCAGCACCACGGCGCCCATGGCGCGGTTGGCCGTGCCGCCGGGGGCGAACACGCTGCCGGCGGCGGACATGTAGCCCTTTGCGGTGCAGTAATTCACGGCGTCCAGCGCCCAGGCGGAGATGACACCTTTATCCGAATAGCTCAGTTCGCCGGTGACTGCGGGGGCGCCGGCGTACTTGTAAAGGAACGTGGCCATCTGCTCGCGGTTCATGTTGGCGTCGGGGCCGAAGGCGGTGTCGGTGAGGCCCTTGGCGATGCCCTTGGACACGGCCCAGGTCACGGCCTTGGCATACCAGGCGCCGGGGGCCACGTCGGTGAATGCCGAAGTGACTTTATCCACCGCGGGAGAGCCCGCCAGGGCGTACAGCATGGTGACAAAGGCGCCGCGGGTCATATCCTTCATCGGGGAGAAGGTGGTGGCGGAGGTGCCGCTGATGAGCTTATTCTCATAGCAGTACTTCACATAGCTGTCGTACCAGCTGCCGGAAACCACGTCGGAGAAGGTCTTGCAGGCCGTGCAGAGAATGGTGATGCGGCCCTGGGGAGCGCCGTATTTCGCGGCGGTGACGTTGCCCTTCAGCCCGGTGGTGATGTATTCCATCACGGCTTCATCCATGGGGATGCCCAGGTCATAGTTGACCGGGGAGGCCGCGAAGGCGTAATAGGTGTCGCCGCCGGCGGCGGTGAAATTGTTGGTGACGATGGTATACGTGGCGGTGGCGCTGAAGGTCTTGCCGTTCACGCTCTGGATGGAGACGCGGCTGACGGTCTTGGGCGCGGAATAGGTCGAGCCGGGATACTTGGCGCCCGCGTCGAAAGCCTTGGTGGTATCCACCGTGAATTTGAGGCCGGAAACCTGCGGGAAGGCGCCGACGGCCGCCGGCGTGCAGTAGGTGGAGGCCTCCAGCGCCTCCAGCAGCTCTTTGCCGGTGACCTTGACAATGGACAGGGTGTTGCCGAAGGGCAGCACCGTGTTGATATCCTTCTTGGTGATGTCGCCGGCCTTGATGGTGGCGCGGATGCCGCCGCTGTTGGTGATGGCCGCGTCAACCGCGATTCCTTCCTTTTCCGTCTTCCAGATCAGCGCGTCGGCGATGAGGTCGCCCATGTTGGTCTCCATGGTGCGCACGCCGGGGTCCTTGTTGGCGTTCAGGGTGACGGCGGTCGTTGCGAATTTCGCGCCGTAGGCGGCGTCAATGGCGGAGGTGATGGCGTCGGCCTTGGCTTTCACCGCGGCGTCGGCGGTCATGGTGTCGGTGACGGGGACGAGGGCGGCGGTGAGCTTGCCGTCCTTGATGGTGACGACGCCGATGTTGGCAAAGGCCGTGCCGGTGGAGACCAGCATGGTGCTGCCGGCGTCCAGCTTGGTCTTGGTCGTGCCGCTGATGAGGGTATTGGTGTTGCCGTCGATGACGGAGTGGCTGTGGCCGTCGATGAACAGGTCGATGCCGGACACGGCCTTGATGACGTCAAGGGACTGATGGCCGACAGATTCGGTGTCCACGCCCAGGTGGCCCAGGCACACGACGTATTTCGCGCCGGCGGCCTTGAGGGCCTTGACCTGCGCGGCGGCGGCGGCGATGATTTCGGCATCCGAACCGAAGGTGACGCCCTTGATCATGGCGGGGTTGGCCTTGGTGGCGGTCTCCGGGGTGTCCAGTCCGAACACGCCGATCTTGGTGCCGTCGGGCGCGGTGAACACGGTGTTGTCCTTAAAGGCCACCTTGCCGTTGTACAGCACGTTTGCCGCAAGCACTTGGAACTTGGCGGCGGAGAGGTTGGTCTTGAGCTGGTCGAAGCCGTAGTCGAACTCGTGGTTGCCCACGGCGGCCGCGTCGTAACCCGCGAGGTTCATCAGGGCGACGGCGTTGGCGCCCTTGTCGGAGCTGACATACACGGTGCCCTGGCTGTAGTCGCCGGCGTCCAGCAGCAGGACATAGGCGCCCTTGGCCTCGTAGGCCTGCTTCAGCGCGGCGACCTTGGCATAGCCTGAGATCGCGCCGTGAACGTCGTTGGTGTGCAGGAGCACGATCTGCCCCGCCATTTCGCCTTTGGCCGCAGTGGTGGCCGCGTTTTCGGCAAACGCGCTGCCCATCAGGGCAAATACCAGCACGAACACAAGCAGCAGGGATAAGAGCCTGGTCGATTTCTTCATTTCAATCCTCCTGATACTAAATTTTTGAACCGTAGTAATATTTTACCATGATGGGGGCTGTTTTTCAATAAAAGCCGAGGCGGTTTTCTGTAAAATCTGTTAAACTTGGGAAAAATGCGAAAAGCCGAGGCGGTTCGTATGGCTGCGCGCAAAACGCCGAATTTTTTTCGAAACCGTGTCTTCGCAAAAAATGTCGCTCCACTCCCAAAGCCCTTGCGCAGCAAGGGCTTTGCGGCTATTTATCCAAATTGAGGCGGGGCTACCGCCCCCCTCACACTCCCCCCGCATCATCCCCCAAATCCGTTTCTCCTTTAGTTCTTTGACAGGCTGACGCGGGGACGGTTTTCACCGTCCCCGCGTATCTTACAAAAACTTTCTCTTTTTCAGCGGCTGGATATCCAGCAGCTTTTTCACCATCGGTTCGGAAAACATATGGCTGTAAATCTCCGGCAGGATGCGGTGGATATAGGGGCCGGGGTCCGGCGCGGAGGCCGGCTGGCGTACCATAATCTTCATGGGAATGCCGTTGAGCCTGATGTCCCCGGTCTTTACGACCCGATAGCCCACATTGTTATAAAAGCGGATGCGGCGGTTCGCCGCGGCGGCGTCGGGCATTTCGGTGATTTCCAGCATCATGCCCCGGAGGCGGCCGTATTTCTGGTTAATAAGCTTCATCGCCTCCGTGCCGAGTCCCCGGCCGCGATACCAGGGCAGCACCGCGAAAAACCACAGCAGTCCGTAACCGTACAGCGATTTCGGGCACACCAGCGCATAGGCGATGGTGTTTTTGATGGTGTCGTCCACCACCAGCACAAGGTCGGCGGTGTGCTGGAGCAGGGCCTTTTGAAACACGATCTCCGGCACAAGCTCGTCCTTGCTGAAATCCTCCTGCATTATGGCGTAGTACTGGTGCATTTCCCGATAACCGGCTTTTTTCAGTTTCAGCATGGTTCAGTCCTCCAAGGTCTGCGCCCTGCATAGGGCGGCGTATTCTCCGTTTTGAGCCAGCAGCTCCTCATGGGAGCCCAGCTCCACGATCCGTTCCCCGGCGACGACGGCGATGCGGTCGGCGTCCCGGACGGTGGAGAGGCGATGGGCAATGACAATGCTGGTGCGCCCCCGGCCCAGCGCGGAAAGCGACGCCTGGATGCGCTGCTCGGTGACGGTGTCCAGCGCGCTGGTGGCCTCGTCCAGAATCAGAATGGGCGGGTTTTTCAAAAATACCCGGGCGATGGAGATGCGCTGCTTCTGGCCGCCGGAGAGCATCGCGCCCCGCTCACCGATATAGGTGTCGTAGCCGTCGGGCATCTCCAGGATTTCCTCGTGGATCTGCGCCCGGACGGCGGCCTGCACAATCTCGGCGTCCGTGGCGTCGGGCCGGCCGTAGCGGATATTGTCCCGCACCGTGCCCGCCAGCATGAACACGTCCTGCTGGATGACGCCGATGTTCCGCCGCAGGGACGCCTGCGTGACGGCGCGCACATCGTGCCCGTCCACCAGCACAGCGCCCCCGGTGACATCGTAAAACCGCGGCAGGAGCTGGCAGAGGGTGGTCTTGCCGCTCCCGGAGGGGCCCACCACCGCCAGGCATTCGCCCGCGGCAACGCGCAGGTCGATGTTTTGCAGCACGGGCTCGCCCCCCGCGTAAGCGAAGGAGACGTTTTTGTATTCCACCTCGCCGCGGACGCCGGAGAGTTCCGCGGCGTCGGGCGCGTCCTGAATCTCGGGGGCGGTGCGCATGATCTCCAGAAAGCGGCTGAAGCCCGCCTTGCCCTGGGTATACAGCTCCATGAACTCCGCCAGCCGCCGCACCGGGGAAATGAAGGCGGAGACATACAGCGTGAAGGTGACAAGGTCTATGTAGTCGAGGGCTCCCGCCATAATCATGGCCCCGCCCGCCGCGATCACCGCCACCTGCATCACGGAAAGGGAGAACTCCATGCCCGCGGAATAGGTGCCCAGCGTGCGGTAGTAGCTGTCCTTGGAGCGCTTGTAGCGGGCGTTGGCGTCGTCGAATTTTCGCAGTTCGCTCTCCTCGTTGGTGAAGGCCTTCGCCGTGCGGATGCCGGAAATGCCCGCCTCCACCGCGGCGTTGATGTCCGCCGTCTTGGATTTGACCTCCACCCCGGCGCGCATCAGCCGCGCCCGCTGAGTCAGGGTAAAGCCCACGCTCAGCGGCAGCAGCAGCGCCAGAATCACCGCCAGCCGCCAGTCGATGGTGGCCATGACGATCAGCGCGCCCACGATGGTCAGCCCGCTGATAAGCACGTTTTCCGGCCCGTGATGGGCCAGCTCCGTGATGTCGAACAGGTCGTTGGTGATGCGGCTGATGAGCACGCCCGTGCGGTTGTGGTCAAAGTACGAGAAGGACAGGGCCTGGATGTGGTCGAACACGTCCCGCCGCATATCGGCCTCCACATAGATGCCCATGCGGTGGCCCACCACGGTGATGCAGTAGTAGAACAGTGAGCGCAGCACATAGGCCGCCAGCACCACGGCCATGACAACGAAAAAGGTGCGGTACCGGCTCTCCGGCAGGAAGCGGGTCATGGCCAGCCGGGAGACGTAGGGGAAGGCCAGGTCGATGAGCGAGGCCAGAACGGCGCAGGTCATGTCGATGGCGAAAAGCTTCCGGTGGGGCCGGAAGTAGGAGAAAAAAACGGTGAGATCAGATTTTTTAAAACGTTCGTTCATTCATCTTCTTCGGCAGCGGCGCGGGGGAGAGAAAGAATCCCCCCGCCGACTGCGGCGGCAGCCCCCTTTGACGGGGGGTCATTCTTTTGCGTACTTGTCCCGCTGGGCGACCGCGAGGGCGTCGCAGCGGTTGTTGTATTCGTTTTCGGCGTGGCCCTTGACCCAGTGGCAGGTAAGCTCGTGCCGGGCCGTCAGGTCCAGCAGGCGGGCCCAGAGGTCGGGGTTCAGGGCGGGTTTTTTATCCGCCTTCACCCAGCCGCGCCGGCGCCAGCCCTCCGCCCAGCCTTTGGTGAGGGCGTCCACCACATATTTGGAGTCGGAATAGAGATCCACGGCGCAGGGCTCCTTCAGAGCCTCCAGCGCGGTGATGACTCCCAGCAGCTCCATGCGGTTGTTGGTGGTGTGCGCTTCGCCGCCGGAGAGCTCTTTTTCCCGGCCGTTGCAGCACAATACGGCGCCGTAGCCGCCGGGGCCGGGGTTGCCCGAGCAGGCCCCGTCGGTGTAGATGGTAACATGTTTCATTCGGTTATGCGGCCCCGTTTCTCTTGCTCCTGCAAGAGAAACCGTGTCGCCCGTGAAAGAGAAGCAGGGTCAAGGGGGATTTCGATTTTCCCCCTTGACAATCCCCTTCGAAAACGACGATGAGGGGGCTGCGGCCCCCTCGTTCGATTACCCCCGGGGAACGCCGCGGCGAAAGGGACGAGGCTTGGCGCCTGCCGCCGGGGCCTGGATTGCCAATTTGGGGCCCCCACAAAATCGGCGATTTTGTGGGGAGAGGAGCCGCAGCGAAATGGACGAGGCCCGGCGCCTGCCGCCGGGACGAGGGATATGCAGCTTGCGGCGACGCCGCGGCGGCGTCATTCGTCGGCGTCGGGGGAAGGGACCTCGGTGTCCTCGGGGGGGACGTCGGCGGTAAGGGCGGAATCGCCGTCCGGCCCGTCGGCATCCTCCCGGTCGGTGCGGGCGATGGAGATGACCCGGGCGCCCTCGCCCACGCGCATGGCGCGCACGCCCTGCGTGGAGCGGCCCAGCACGGAGATGTCCGACACCGCCATGCGGATGATGGTGCCGTCGTCCGAGACCACCAGCAGATCGTCCCCGCCGTTGACGACCTTCATATCCACCACGGCCCCGGTCTTTTCCGTGACGTTATAGTTTTTCAACCCCATGCCGCCGCGGCGCTGCACGGTGTATTCCTCTTTCAGCGTGCGCTTGGCGTAGCCGTTTTCCGTGACGGACAGCAGCGCCGCGCCGCCGCCGGAGGTGCCGGCGCCGACGACATAGTCGCCGTCCCGCAGGCGGATGCCCCGCACGCCCACGGCGGTGCGGCCCATGGGGCGCACGTCGTTTTCGTCGAAGCAGATGGCCATGCCGTCCCGGGTGGCGATGAACACGGTCTCGTCCCCGCCGGTCTGCCGCACGGAGATCAGCTCGTCCCCCTCGTCCAGCGTCAGGGCGCGGATGCCCGTGGAGCGGATGTTCCGCAGGACGGTCTGCTCCATGCGCTTGACGGTGCCGTTCTTGGTAATCAGCACCAGATAGCTGCCCTCGTCGATGCTGCGGCCGTGGAGCATGGTGGCGATCTTCTCGCCCGGCTCCAGCGGCAGGATGTTGACGATGCTGCCGCCCCGGGCGCTGCGCTCCGCCCTGGGAATCTTATAGCCCTTGCGGACGTAGACCCTGCCCAGATTGGTGAAGAACAGGATATGGTCGTGGGTGGAGGCGGCGAACACCGTTTCCACATAGTCCTCCTCCCGGGTGGTCATGGCGCGGACGCCCTTTCCGCCGCGTTTCTGGGCGTTGTATTCCGTGGTCTCCAGCCGCTTGATATAGCCGTTGTGAGTGAGGGTGAACACGCAGTCCTCCTCGGCGATGAGGTCCTCGTCGTCGATATCCTCCCACACGTCCTCGATCTCGGTCAGGCGCCCGTCGCCGTACTTGTCGCGGATCTCCAGAAGCTCGGTCTCCAGCACGGCCCTGATCTTTTCGGGGTCGGCCAGCAGCGTCTTGTACTCGGCGATCCGGAGCTCGAGGTCCCTGTATTCGGCCTCCAGCTTTTCGCGGTTGAGGCCCTGCAGCGCGATGAGGCGCATATCGCAGATGGCCTGGGCCTGGACATCGTCCAGCCCGAAGCGGTCCATCAGGTTCTGCTTGGCGTTGTCGTAGCTGCTGCGGATGATATGGACGACCTCGTCGATGTTGTCCTGGGCGATGAGCAGGCCCTCCAGCAGGTGGGCGCGCTCCTCCGCCTTGCGGAGATCGTATTTCGTCCGGCGGACGATGATCTCCTCCTGATAGGCGAGATACGCGTCCAGAATGTGGCGCAGGGACAAAATCTTCGGCTGGGTCTGGTTGTCCACCAGCGCCAGCATGTTGATGGAAAAGCTCACTTGGAGCTGGGTCAGGGTGAGCAGGTGGTTCAGCACCACCTGGGGCACGGCGTCCCGCTTGAGCTCGACGACGATGCGCATGCCGTTGCGGTCGGTCTCGTCCCGCAGGTCGGAGATCCCCTCCAGCCGCTTTTCCTTGACCAGATCGGCGATGGAGGCGATGAGCTGGCGCTTGTTGACCTGGTAGGGCAGCTCGGTGACGATGATGCGGGTGCGCTTGTCCTTGCCGTATTCCTCAAACTCGGTGCGGGCGCGGATGAGGATCTTGCCCCGGCCCGTGGCATAGGCCTGCCGGATGCCGCTTTTGCCCATGATGATGCCCCGGGTGGGGAAGTCCGGGCCGGAAATGCAGCCCAGCAGATCGTCCAGCGTGGCGTCGGGGTTTTTCAGCACGCACACCGCCGCGTTGATGACCTCGGTGAGGTTGTGGGGCGGGATGTTGGTGGCCATGCCCACGGCGATGCCGTTGGAGCCGTTCACCAGCAGGTTGGGGAAGCGGGAGGGGAGCACCCGGGGCTCCAGACGGGTCTCGTCGAAGTTGGGGTCCCAGTCCACGGTGTCCTTGTCGATGTCCCGGAGCATCTCCTCCGCCATGCGGGCCATGCGGGCCTCGGTATAACGGTAGGCCGCGGGGGGGTCGCCGTCCACGGAGCCGAAGTTGCCGTGGCCGTCGATGAGGGGATAGCGCATGGAAAAGTCCTGCGCCAGGCGCACCAGCGCGTCGTACACGGAGGCGTCGCCATGGGGATGGTAGCGGCCCAGCACGTCGCCCACGGCGGTGGCGCACTTGCGGTAGGGCTTGTCCCGGGTGAGGCCGTCCTCGTACATGGCGTAGAGGATGCGGCGGTGCACGGGCTTCAGACCGTCGCGCACGTCGGGCAGGGCCCGGCCCACGATGACGGACATGGCGTATTCGATGTAGCTGGAGGTCATTTCGTGCACAAGCTCGGAATTGACGATGGCCTGATCGGGATAGGCGATCTCCTCCGGCTTGTAGTCTTTGTTTTTAGCCATTGTTCAGGATCATTCCTTTCGGTTTACTGCGGGTCGGTTTCTTCGCCGTCGGTCACGAAGGGGTCGACGGGGGCGTCGTTTTTGGCGCAGGACTTGGCGAGGGCAACGCCCACGACGACGAGGGCGATAAAGTAGACGGCGAACACGGCGCCGCCGTAGACCATGAGGATATAGTCATAGCCGCCGTGGGCAATGGCCGCGATAAGCCAGGCACTGGCGCCGTGGGTTTTCGCCGCGGGCAGGTCGCCCCGCATGGCCAGGCACTTGGCCTGCGCATAGCCAGCGCCCATAATGACGCCGAAGGTGGCGTGCGCCGGAATGGCCATGACCGCGCGGGTCACCGCCACGCCCACGCCGTAGTCGAACACGTACAGCACGTTTTCGATGGCGGCAAAGCCCAGCGAGGCAAACACCGCGTAGACCACGGCGTCGAACTTGTAGTTGAACGCGGGGTCGCGCCAGGTGAGGCGGCGGAGGGCGGCGTATTTCATGCCCTCCTCGATGAAGCCGGGGATCATGAAATAGCTGAGAAAGAGGTAGAGGGCCCGGCTGCCCCTGAACTGCTCGGCAACATCCTGCCCCCAGAGCTCCAGTACCATCACCGGCAGGGCGCACAGCACGCCCCACACGAAAAGCCGGATCAGCAGCGGCCGGGGCTCCGGCTCCACGCGGTCCATCCTGTACACCATTCTCAGCAGAAGGAAAGGCGGAAGAAGCGCCGCGCACAGGACGATGATCAGATGTTCAAGTCCCATATCAGTAATCCAGATTCACCGCGTATTTCGCGTTTTCCTCGATGAACTCCTTGCGGGGCTCCACCTGCTCGCCCATGAGAATGGTGAAGGTCTCGTCCGCCTTGACGGCGTCCTCCAGCGTGATTCGCCGCAGGGTGCGCTTTTCGGGGTCCATGGTGGTCTCCCACAGCTCGTGGGGGTTCATTTCGCCCAGGCCCTTGTAGCGGCTGATGTCGATCTTCACATTGGGATTGTCGCCGCGCATTTCCGCGGAGAGGCGGTCGCGCTCGGGGTCGGAATAGGCCACGCGCTGCTGTTTGCCGCGGGAGAGCTTATACAGCGGCGGCACCGCGGAGTAGACGTAGCCCTGCTCGATGAGCGGGCGCATGAAGCGGAAGAAGAAGGTCAGCAGCAGGGTGCGGATATGGGCGCCGTCCACATCGGCATCGGCCATGATGATGATCTTGTGATAGCGCAGCCTGGTGAGGTCAAATTCCTCCCCGATGCCGGCGCCCAGCGCCACGATGACGGGGCTCAGCTTGTCGTTGCCGTAGACCTTGTCCGCCCGGGCCTTCTCCACGTTGAGCATCTTGCCCCACAGCGGCAGGATGGCCTGGAACCGGGAATCGCGCCCCTGAGTGGCGGAGCCGCCGGCGGAGTCGCCCTCGACGATATAGAGCTCCGTGAGGGAAGCGTCCCGCTCGTTGCAGTCCCGGAGCTTGTCCGGCATCTGGCCGGATTCCAGACCGGTCTTGCGGCGGACGGATTCCCGGGCCTTTCTGGCGGCCTCCCGGGCGCGGTTGGCCGTGAGGGTCTTATCCAGAATGGCCTTGCCCACGGCGGGGTTCTCCTCCAGAAACTGCTCCAGCTTGTCGGACACCAGATTGTCCACCAGTGTGCGGATCTCGGAGTTGCCCAGCTTGGCCTTGGTCTGGCCCTCGAACTGGGGGTTGGTGAGCTTGACGGAGATCACCGCCGTGAGCCCTTCGCGGCAGTCCTCGCCGGAGAGGCTGTCGCCCTCCTTGATGACGTTGACCTTTCTGCCGTAGGCGTTCAGCACCCGGGTCAGCGCCGCCTTGAAGCCCGTCTCGTGCATGCCGCCCTCCGGCGTGTGGATGTTGTTTGCGAAGGAGGCGATGACCTCGTTGTAGCTGTTGTTCCATTGCAGGGCCACCTCGGCGAGACCGTCGTCCTTCTCGCCGGACATATAGATCACGTCCGGGTGGAGGGGCTCCTTGTTGCGGTTGATATAGGCGACGAATTCCCGGATGCCGCCCTGATAGCACATCTCGTCCCGCGTTTCCCGGCCGGGGCGCTGGTCCTCGGTGGAGATGTGCAGGCCGCCGTTCAAAAACGCCTGCTCGCGCATGCGGGTGTGGAGAATATCGTAATCGTAGACCGTGTCCTCGAACATGATGGGGTCGGGCTTGAAGCGCACCACCGTGCCGGTGTGATCGGTCTCACCCACCACGGCCATGTTCTCCACGATGCCGCCCCGGGAGAACTTCATGCGGTACTGCCGGCCATCCCGGTGGACGGTGACCTCCAGCCACTCGGAAAGGGCGTTGACCACGGAGGCGCCCACGCCGTGCAGGCCGCCGGAGACCTTGTAGCCGCCGCCGCCGAATTTGCCGCCGGCATGGAGGACGGTATACACCACCTCCAGCGCGGGCTTGCCGGTCTGCTCCTGGGTGTCCACGGGGATGCCGCGGCCGTCGTCCGTGACGCGGATGATGTCGCCGGGCTCGATGACCACCTCGATGTGCCGGCAGTAGCCGGCCAGCGCCTCGTCGATGGAGTTGTCCACGATCTCATACACCAGATGGTGCAGACCGGAGGACGAGGTGGAGCCGATATACATGCCGGGGCGCTTGCGCACGGCTTCCAGCCCTTCCAGCACCTGAATCTGCGAGGCGTCGTATTCCTGTTCAACTTTATCGGTGATTTCAGACATAATGATCTTCCTTTGTCGTTATTTGGGAATGGGGGCGCTCTTATAGGATATCCTCCTGAGAACGCTTTAACAGCGTGGCGGGGGAGAGCTGGCTGAGATAGAGGCGGGGACGGCCGCCCCGCGCGCACAGAAGAAAGGAGCGGGGGATATCCTCCGCCGCGCTGACCACCTGCCCGGCCTTTTCCGCCCGGGCCAGAAAGTCCCGGGTGATGCGGGAGCCGGTGGTATTGTCCAGGTCGAACACGCCCAGCACGTCGGAATCCCGGACCAGGAAACCGTTGCCCAGATGGAGATACATCAGCGGATCCGTCCCTTCTCCACCTGCAGCACCCGGCCGCCGGTGCGTTTGGAAATGCCCCCGTCCTCGCAGCAGGTAATCAGCGTCTGGCCGCCGCCGATGCGGTTGAGGACGAATTCCTGCCGTTTGGCGTCCAGCTCGGAAAGGACGTCGTCCAGCAGGAGGATGGGGTATTCGCCGGTCTCGGCCAGATGGATCTCCCGCTCGGCCAGCTTCAGGGACAGCGCCGCCGTGCGGGTCTGCCCCTGGGAGGCGAAGGCCCGGGCCGGGCGGCCGTCGATGGAAATGTCCAGGTCGTCCTTATGCGCGCCGGTGAGGCACTGGCCGCAATCCAGCTCCGCCTGGCGGTGGGCTTCCTGATGGTCGCACAGGGCGTAAAAAATCTCTTTCGCCGCACCGAAGGGGTCTTTGACCGTGCCGACGGTGCGGTAGGCGACGGCGAGGGCTTCTCCGCTGGAAAAATCGGCGTGGATGGGGCGGGCGGTCTCGTCCAGCCGGGCGGCGAAGGCCGCGCGGTAGCGGATGAGCTGGGCCGAAGCGCGGCACATCCCGTCGGAAAACTCGTCCAGCGTGTCCAGAAGGGAGGGCTTGTCGTGCCAGTCCCTGAGGATGCGGGTTTTCTGCTCGTAACAGCGGTTGAATTCCGCCAGATAGCCGGCGTAGCGGGGACGGATCTGGCTGATGGCGGTGTCCATCAGCCGGCGGCGGGCCGCGGCGCCCTCTTTGATCAGCTCCAGATCGTCCGGGCTGAAAAGGACGACGCTGACGGTGCCGGAGAGCTCCGCCGCGGTCTTGCGCACGGAGTTGACGGTGATGGTCTTGCGCACGCCGGGGCGGAGGATGAGCTTGACGGTCTGCTGCCGGTCGTGGCTGAAAACCTCCGCCAGAAGCTCGGCGGAATCATAGCCGAAGCCCACCAGCTCCCTGTCGAAGCGGGTGCGGAAGGAGCGGCCCATGGCCAGCAGGTACACGGCCTCCAGCAGGTTGGTCTTGCCCTGGGCGTTGGCGCCGAAGATGACGTTGGTGCCCGGGGAAAATTCCGCGGTCTCCCAGTCGTAGTTGCGAAAGCCGTTCAGGGCGATCTTTTCAAGATTCATGACCGGTCACGCGCAGCGTCTCGCCGTTGATTTCCACCGTGTCGCCGGGGCGGAGCTTTTTGCCCCGCAGGATGCAGACCTCGCCGTTGACGCGGACAAGCCCCTCCTCCACGGCAGCCTTGGCCTCACCGCCGCTGGAGAAGAGCGCGGCGTATTTCAGCAGCGCGTCCAGTTTGATAAATTCTGTAGTGATGGCAACATTCCGCATTTTTTCAGTCTCCCGCGCGAAGGCGCACCGGCAGGATCATGTAAACGAAGCTCTCCCCGCCCTCCGCCGGGGTGAGAATGCAGGGGGAGGAGCCGGTATTCAGGGAAATGGTAAGCTTGGCGGCGGGGGCGGCCTTCAGCGCCTCCATCAGATAGCGGTCGTTGAAGCCGATCTCCAGATTGTCGCAGGCGCCCTCGCAGGCACAGACATCCTCCGCCTTGCCGATGGGCGTGACGCACAGAAAGCCGATGCTGCCGTCGCCGAAGGTGAGGCGGATGGGATTTTTTGTCTTTTCGTCAATAATCAGGGAGACGCGGTCCACCGCACGCATGAATTCGTCCCGCTCCACGGTGATCCTGGAACGGAAGTTCTCCGGGATGGCCTTTTTATAATTGAGAAAATCGCCCTCCAGCCGGCGGGAGACGATGACTGTCTTGCCCACGGTGAAGGTGATATGCTTGGTGCCGACGGCGATCTGAACCTCGTCCGTATCGGCGCAGACGCGCTCCACATCGGTGAGGGCCGCGCCGGGGACGATGAACTCCTGATGGCCGCCCTCCCGCTCCAGCGCTTCCCGGCGCAGGGCCAGACGGTAGCCGTCCACCGAGACCAGCGTGAGGGCCGCGCCGTCGATCTCAAACAGGGTGCCCATATAAACGGGGCGGCTGTCGTTGTCGGAAACCGCGAACAGCGTCTCGTTGATCATGCTTTTGAGCATTTTCTGCGGCAGCGTGACCGCCTCGCCGTCGCTGACGGTGGGCAGCTCGGGATAATCCGCGGCGTCGATGCTCATGAAGGAGAATTCAGTTTTGCCGCATTTCACGGAGGTCATGCCGGTCTCGTCCGCGGAGATGGTGACGATCCCGTCCGGCATGCGGCGGATCATCTCACCGAACAGGCGCGCGCCCAGCACCACGGAGCCCGGCTCGGCCACATCGGCCTCCAGGTAGGTGTAGATGCCCTTTTTCAGGTCGTAGCCGGTAATCTTCACGTCGCTGCCGGCTTCGATGAGCAGCCCCTCCAGCGCGGGGATGGGGCTTTTGGCCGCGGCCGCCCGCGCGGCGGTGGCGGTGGCGTTCTGGAGCAGATATTTTTCACAGGAAAATTTCATGACAGGTATCCTCCCGATGGAATTTTTTGATGTCGTTTCAGGTAGAGAGAAAGGATAAAAAATTCAGTAGAGTCAGTAGTAGAAAAAAAAACGGTGGGAAAGAGGGGAAAAGGCTTGAAAATAAAGAGGAAGAGGTGTGGGAAAAAAGGTGGGGAAAAAGAGCGGGTTTGAACAGGAAAAAAGCGGTAAAAACGGTTTTAACGGAGACCAACAGCGATGGGGTGTGCAATCCACAGCGGCGTGTGGAAAAGTCAGGCCAGAGAGCTGATGTTGGAGGTGATGTCGCGCACGGTGGCGGCGGTCTCCGGGCTGGATTTGATCAGGGCTTCCACCTTGCGGATGGAGGCCAGCACCGTGGCGTGGTTGCGGCTTTCGTATTCCGCGCCGATGTCTTTTAAGGAGAGGTTGGTCAGCGTGCGGATGAGATACATGGAAATCTGCCGGGCCGAGGCCACGTTTTTGCTGCGGTTCTGGCCGCGAAGCTCCTCCTCCGACAGCTGATACCACCGGGCGGTCTCCTTGATAATGACCGCCGGGGTGGGGATGACGTTGCCGATGCGGGTGACATCCTTGATGGCGCGTTTGACGGAATCGATATCGATGGTGTCGTCCAGAATCTCGCGGTAAGCCGTGAGCCGCTTGATGACGCCCTCGATCTGGCGGACGTTGGCGGTGATGTTTTCCGCGATGTATTCCACGGCCTCGTCCGACAGGATCAGACCCAGCTGAGAGGCCTTGTTGCGGGTGATGGCCATGCGGGTCTCCATGTCGGGGGGCTGGATGTCCGCCATGAGGCCGCCCTCGAACCGGGTACGGAGGCGGTCATCCAGCAGGGCCATGTCCAGCGGCGGCCGGTCGGAGGTGATGACGATCTGATGGCCGGCTTCGTAAATGTGGTTGAAGGTGTGGAAAAATTCCTCCTGCGTGGCGGTCTTGCCCGCGATGAACTGAATATCGTCCACCAGAAAGAGGCCAACGCCGCGGTATTTTTCATGAAAAGTGTCCGTGGCGCCGGTCTTGATGGCGGTGATGAGCTGGTTGGTGAATTCATCCCCTTTAATATAGGCGATCTCCATGGCGGGCTGGTTTTCGTGGATGTAGTGGCCGATGGACATGAGCAGGTGGGTCTTGCCCAGGCCGGAGGATCCGTAAATAAACAGGGGGTTGAATTTTTTGCCGGGGTTTTCCGCCACGGCGATGGCGGCCGCGTGGGCAAATTTGTTGGAGTTGCCCACGATGAAGCGGTCAAAGGTGTAGCCCGCCATCTCGGGCATCATGTCCTCGTCCACGGCGTCCTCGGCGCGGTAGTCGTTGATCTCGTCTCCCGCCAGCACCCGCAGGTCGAAGGGGGAGGAGAAGAGATCGGACAGCGCGGTCTTGATGGCGTCCCCGAAGCGGCCCACGATAATGTCCCGTTTGAAAACGGAGGGGCTGTGCAGCACCAGCGTGGAATCCACCAGCTCCACGGGCTCGCAGTCCGAAAACCAGGTGTTGATGGCTGTGGGTGTCAGGCTCTGAGAGAGGATGGCCATGACCTGGGCCCAGATATCGTTGAGTGAATTCATGGATCGTTTTCCCTTTCTGACAGGGTTTCAAATTAAATAATTGTAACTATAGTATTATATCATGGCCGGAGATTGTTTTCAATATATATTTAATATGTAATTAGTATAGATAGATATATATAGAAGTAATGATCTTGCGGAAAATGGCGGCGGCGAAGATTTGATTTCGACGGGAGAATCTGCTATACTGTCCCCGGACCTGAGCCGCCGAACGAATTCAGGAGCTGCCGCGTGAACATTTGCGTACAGGAAATTTTAAGAAACCGCGAGATTGCCGCCCTCCCATCCCTGCTGGAGAGCGGAGGACTTCCCGCGCTCATTTCCGGTTTGTCCTCCATCCACCGGGCCAATCTGGCCGCGGCGCTGCAGGAGCGGCTGGACCGGCCGCTGGTGGTGCTCTGCCCCGACGAGGCCACCGCCGAAAGCATGGCCGGAGACCTCTCCGCCATGCTGAAAATACCCGTGACGGTGGTGGGCGGGCGGGACTTTACCTTCTATTCCACCGTGGCCGCCTCCCGCCAGACCGAGCAGAAGCGCCTGCAGGCGCTGGCCGCGCTGGCTGGCCGGGAAGCCACTGCCGCGGTATTTTCCGCGGCGGGCCTGCTCCAGCGCACCCTGCCCCCGGAAACCCTGCTGAGCGCCGGTACGACCCTTAGGGAGGGCGGCAGCTGCCCCATCGAGGATGTGGAGGACGCCCTTGCCCGCTGCGGCTATCAGCGGGCCGGCCAGGTGGAGGGTCCGGGCCAGTTCGCCCGCCGGGGCGGCATTCTGGACTTCTTCTCACCGGCCTACGACAAGCCCGTCCGGATTGAATTCTGGGGGGACGAGATCGACTCCATGGGCCTGTTCGACACCGCCAGCCAGCGGCGGGTGGAGGCGCTGGACCGCTGCCGCATCCTGCCCGCGGCGGAGACGCTGGTCTCCCTGTGCCAGGGGGGGCGGGGCAGTCTGGCCGCCCGGCTCGGGGAGTACGCCGAGAAATGCGAAAAGAAAAAAACCAGTCCCCAGGCCCAGGCGCTGGCCAAAACGCTGCGGGAGGACGGGGAGAAGCTGGGCGGCGGCGCCCAGCTCTCCGACGCCGACCGCTATCTGCCGCTGATCTATCCCTTCGCCTGCGGACTGGATTATCTGCCGGAGGACGCCTTTATTGTCCTTTCGGAGCCGGCGCGCACCGCCGACAAGGCGAAAAGCTATATCAAACAGACGTCGGAGGACGTGAAGGAGCTCAACCGCCGGGGCGTGGTGGCCGCGTCCCCGGACAGCTTTTATCAGGGCTGGGACGAGGCCTGCCGGGCGATAACGGAGTTTCCGCTTTTCATGGCGGACGCCTTCACCGTGGGCCGCTACCCCGTGGAGCCGAAAACCATGCTGAGCATCCAGGCCAAGCAGCTGCCCTCCTACGGCGGCTCCGCCCAGACCGCCGCGGAGGATGTGCGGGCCTATCTCCGGCAGGACTACGCCGTGACCGTGCTGGCCGGCGATCTGCGCCGGGCCGGGGTGCTGAAGGGCTTTTTTGAGAGCCACGGCCTTCAGGCCCCCGTGATCGAGCCGCTCACCGAGCGGCCCCGGGCGGGGACCTGCGTCATCACCCCGGGCGCCCTCTCCGCCGGAATGGAATTTCCGCTGCTGAAATCCGTGCTGCTCACGGATTCCCAGCTGGTGCGGGTGCGGGAAAGCGCCGCCGGCCGGAAAAAGAAGCTGCCCGGAAACCAGCAGAAGCTGACCAGCTACACCGATCTGACCGTGGGCGACCTGGTGGTCCACGAGCGCCACGGCATCGGCCGTTTTTCCGGCATCGTGAAGATGACGGTGGACGGATTTGAAAAGGATTATATGAAGATCAGCTACGCGGGGACGGACTGCCTGTACGTCCCCTGCACGCAGCTGGACCTGGTATCAAAATATATTGGCGCCGGGGGCGAGGACCGGCCCGTGAAGCTGTCCAAAATGGGTGGCGCGGAGTGGGCGCGCAGCCGCTCCCGGGCCAAGGCCGCGGCCAAGGATCTGGCCAAGGGCCTTTTGCAGCTCTACGCCGAGCGGCAGCGTGTCCCGGGCCACGCCTTTTCCCCGGATTCCGAATGGCAGCGCCAGTTCGAGGAGAATTTCAGCTACACCGAGACCGACGATCAGCTGCGCTCCGTGGCCGAGATCAAGGCCGACATGGAAAAATCCGCGCCCATGGACCGGCTGCTGTGCGGCGACGTGGGCTACGGCAAGACCGAGGTGGCGCTGCGGGCCGTGATGAAGTGCCTTCTGGACGGCAGGCAGGCCGCCCTGCTGTGTCCCACCACCGTGCTGGCCCGGCAGCATTTCCAGACCGCCGAACAGCGGTTTTTCGGCTTTCCCACCAACATCGCCCTGCTGAGCCGCTATCAGACCGGCGCGGAGCTGAAAAAGGCGCTGGAGGACATCCAGTCCGGCAAGTGCGATCTGGTCATCGGCACCCACCGGCTGCTGCAGAAGGACGTGAAATTCAAAAATCTTGGACTGCTGGTGGTGGACGAGGAGCAGCGCTTCGGCGTGACCCACAAGGAGCATATCAAGGAGCTGTCCCGGGGCGTGGACGTGCTGACCCTGTCCGCCACGCCCATCCCCCGCACGCTGAATATGGCCCTGTCCGGCATCCGGGACATGTCTACCATCGAGGAGCCGCCCCAGGACCGGATGCCCGTGCAGACCTTCGTGATGGAGCACGACTGGGGCGTCCTTTCCGACGCCATCCGCCGGGAGCTGCAGCGGGGCGGACAAGTGTACTACCTGCACAACCGCATCGACAATATCGAAAAGACCGCCCGAAAGCTCCACGAGCTGCTGGGCGACGACGTGACCATCGCCGTGGCCCACGGCCGGATGGACAGGGAGGCGCTCTCCTCCGTGATGGAGAGCGTCTCTGAAGGAAGGACACAGATCCTGGTGTGCACCACCATCATCGAGACGGGCATCGACATTCCCAACGTAAACACGCTGGTCATCGAGGACGCCGACCGGATGGGCCTGGCCCAGCTGCACCAGATCCGCGGGCGGGTGGGGCGCTCTACCCGGCGGGCCTCCGCCTACCTGACCTTCCGGCCCGACAAGGTGCTGTCGGAGATTCAGGAAAAGCGGCTGAGCGCCATCCGGGAATTCGCGGAGTTCGGCAGCGGCTTCAAAATCGCCATGCGCGATCTGGAAATCCGCGGCGCGGGGAACCTCCTGGGCGCGGAGCAGTCCGGCCACATGATCGACGTGGGGTACGAGATGTATCTGAAGCTGCTGGAGGAGGCCGTGCTGGAGGAGAAGGGCGAAAAGCCGGAGGCGCGGTGCGAGTGCGACGCCGATCTGGCCGTGGCCGCCAACATCCCCGACCGCTACGTGCCCGGTCAGGAGCAGCGGATGGACCTGTACCGGCGCATCGCCCTCATCCGCACCGAGGAGGAGGCCGACGATCTCACCGACGAGCTGATCGACCGCTTCGGCGACCCGCCGGGCAGCGTCAACACGTTGATCCAGGTGGCGCTGCTGCGGGGCGAGGCCGGCCGGGCCGGCATCACCGACATCACCCAGAAGGCCGGGTACCTGCGGTTCACCGTGCGGGACTTCGACATGGAAAAAGTGTCCGTGCTGTATGCACAGCCCCAGTACAAGGGCCGGCTGAAGGTGGAGGCGGGCTCCCGGCCCTGCCTGAGCCTGCGGCTTGGCGCCAAGGCGCGGGTCATCGAGGAGGCCCGGCGCTTCACCGCCGACTGGGGCGCGTGAGCGGCGGCGGGCGGCCGGCGGGGCAGCCGAAAGGCGGCGCGGAAAATCGGAGAATGTGTGAACATTTGGGGAAACGCTTGTAGAACTTTTTTCGCGGTGATACAATAAATCAATTGTTTCGATAAGGAGACTTGCTTATTATGAAAAAGATCGCGGCGATCGCGGCGGCGCTGTGCCTGCTGGCCGGCTGCCTATCCGGCTGCGGCAGCACGGAGATCCGCAGTTATTCCAAGGAGGGGGATGCCTCCGCCCGGGATATGTCCTCCGTCTACAAGGCCTACGACCCCAAGACCGTGGTGCTCACCGTCAACGGCGACAAGATCACCTGGCAGGAATATTTCTACTGGCTTAACTCCATGGTGCTGTCCCTGGATCAGGAGAACAAGACCCAGATCGAGGACTGGACCGCCGCCAGCGGCAAAGAAGAGGGCAAATCCTACGCCCAGTACGCCGCGGAACAGATCAAGCAGGCGATTTTGCAGTACCATGTGGTCAACGCCAAAGCCGCCGAAATGAAAATCACCCTCACCGACGCCGATCAGGAGAGCCTGAAAAGCACCCTTCAGACCAACATCACCAATTATTGCGGCAGCAGCGGCACCGAGGACCAGTTCAACACCTACCTGGGCACCCTGTATATGACCCGGGATTACTACGATTACATCAACCGCGTGATGCTGCTGTACTACGACATCTTCGACAGCGTCATGGGCGCCAACGGCGAGAAATGCTCCGACGACGAGACCATGATCTTCGCCCAGGACAACAGCTACATCACCGCCGACCATATCCTGTTCTCCACCGAGGATTCCAGCGGCAACGCCCTGAGCGACGACGAGATCGCCCAGAAGAAGGCCGATGCCCAGAAGGCGGCCGACGAGCTGCAGGGCATCACCGATCAGGCCGCGCGGCTCAAGCGCTTCAAGGAGCTCAAGGCGAAGTACACGGAGGACACCGGCGCAACCTCCTATCCCGACGGGTATTGCTTTACCAAAGGGCAGGTGGTGGACGAGTTCCAGACCGCCGCCGACGCGCTGAGCGAGTACGAGGTCTCCGACCCCGTGAAGTCCGATTATGGCTACCATGTGATCCTGCGCCTGCCCAATACCCCCGAGAACATTGTGAGCGTGGGCAGCGACGGCACCACCCGCACCCTGCGGTATTACGCCGCCGTGGACCGCTTCAACACGCTGGTGGGCACCTGGATCGAGGCCGCCGACGTGCAGTGGCAGGGCGACTTCGCCAAGCTGGACATCGCCGCGCTGCTGAAAAAATAAGGGAAGAACCACCCGCCGCCCCCGGAACGAAGGTTCCGGGGGCGTTTTTTGTCCCGGCGCATAGCATAATATATATAGGTGACCTCTAAAAACTAAGCGAAAAAAACCACAAGCTCCCAAAATGTTGTATAATAGACGCATGACACGAAAAGGGGTGTATGGTGATGAAGCAGCTTGGGTTTTTTGATGAGAGCAGCCGCCTG